>Ga0099824_1009366_pt1 | contig 12083 bp, 6 predicted proteins | sample SiratrowhiteBW_FD_76837 | JGI IMG/M metagenome (GOLD analysis project Ga0099824, IMG submission 76837) | Root nodule microbial communities of legume samples collected from California, USA - Siratro white BW | ecosystem: Host-associated > Plants > Roots > Nodule | place: USA: California... | reverse complement strand
TTTTCTTCATGAATCTTCCAATCTCTCATTTTCTTCATTCTTTTATAACTGAAATTCCACAACAATTGAGATTAAATCATTTTCTTTAACTCAGGACTCAAAACATAAATTTAAATCCAAAAACTCTAAAATTGGGAGTAATTACTATTTTAAATAACACTTAAACCCACAAGTACTCAATATTTCTCATGTATAAAAACAATCAAAATTGGTACTTATCAGCCACCTTCATGAGACTCCAAAGAGTGTGTGAGAGGTGATCAGTTGTCGTTCTTGTATTGCCTCAAAGCTATTAACTTTTAGGGTTTTCTAAGGTGCTGGTCGGTTTGATCCGACTAGTTCCCCATGCTCTGCGTGGAGTCAAGTGGGTCTATTTCCTCGGTCCTAAGCTTCTTCTTCTTGCGATAGTTTCATCTTTCAGTGGTTTTATTTCTTCAGAACTCTTTCTCTTTAAACTTTCTAGTTCTTTTCAAAGCTCCATCGACATCATCATAATAGGGCTTGGTTCCTGGTGTGGCAACCATGTGATCTCCTTGAATTCTCATTCAAGCCCATGATAGACACCAAAAATGTTCTAACAAGGTCATAATAAGTCTAAGTAAATCACAATCTTTCTATGAATTGCTTCCTTTAGGTCTCAGTCTCTTCTTGATCATGCTAAATATAGAGAGAGAGAATACCTACAAAGATACTCCGACGCTCAAGTTAGTATATGGTATGTATGAGTCATAAATGTTATTGAATTTAACTTTTACCTCTCTCATGACAACCTTTTTATACTATTTTGTGATGGGTCTTGCCCAAGTCTAATCTTCCTATTAACCCATACTTACAATTTTCTTAATAATATATATTTTTATTAAATTCCCATTTTACGGGTCTCTTGCTTAGGTAATTCTTCGAGATAGTAAATTTCTCTTGTGGTTTAGGTGACACAAATAGGAATTGATAATTGTTTGATCATCGGGTTGACATGGTCGAGAGACCAAGAAACTAAATATTATTAAAGATTCTCAAAGTCAAATATTCATAATGTAGAGATTGATTCTAAAAGACTGAGATACTCAACACTACAACTATAAATAAATTAATTGATTATGCTCAACAAAACCCTACTATCAATTTGATTATGTGTCATTACATGCTTAACCATGATCTTTTATATATTTTATGATTATTATAATTCATTAACAAATAATATTTTAAATCAATAATATTTTTTTAAATAAATAATTTGTCTTATTCTTTTATCAATCTTTTTAATAAAATTATTTATATTTTAAAAGTATACTCAAGAACAATTATAACACGATACTAAAACAAGAAACTATTATCATTCTATTAATTCAATCAAATCAATTAAATATATGATTAATTTTTTACTAATTTCAATTATTTTTTCATAAATTAAATCGATTCACTATTAAATTTCTTCTGAAATTATTTTTAATCAATTCACAACTTTTACTTTTTATTTAGTACTATTATATAATAAAGTCAAGTCAACTCTACCAAGAAAAAAAATCCTCTTCAAAACTCTAAAGTAGAGTTTGTTGTACTCAATAAACGTGGCGAAGACCGTGTCATCTTGAATTTTTGCACCATCTAACTACCCTACCATAGAAAGTGAATTAACGGAAATTTTGTTAAAAAGTATAATCATTGAAGGCTTTTTTTCTTTTCTTATCTTAGATATTTAAAAATTCAAATTAGGCAGCCATTATATTGGTATTTTCATTTTTTTTACCATTTTAAATTACTAAACATTATAACTTTTTTTCTTTTTTCTTTTCTCATCCTATCCCAATAGGTTAGGAATCTTGAACCCTTTTAGGTGTAGACTTTTGGTGGGTCTGCTTCCAGAAGCTTTCTTAAATTTATTCTAAGATACAAAAATAAATAAAAATAATAATTAAATATTGTTCTGAGATTTGAACACCCTCTTCCCAACTTATTCTGGTTACCAACCCATACTATTCATATCAACCTGTGGTAAAACTTCTAATAATTTTATCCTAGATGCAAAATAAATTTTAAATTGATAAATCATAAATAAATTTAAAGTTCCAGTGATAGAAAAAATATCAAGAAGAGAACATTTCACCCAAATCTTAGGAATGGGATACATTTTACAAAATGACAAAGTGTAATCATACACCACACACATATTTACTACCTTGTACAAACCATAATCTTCAATCTATGATCTTACAAAATACTAATAAAAGCAACATGATTACTTTGTCTTTTCTATGATATTGTCTAAATACCATGTTTAGTTTAGCAGATGACACAGCCATTAGGATTTTCATCGTAACTTGTGGCATAGTAACTTTGACTATACTGTGGAGTCATCTGATAATAAAGGGGATAGTAGGCTTCATTGAGTTTTACAGGAACAGGTAATTTTGGTGCCTCTTTTTCCTCTTTTGCTGGTCCAACTGTAACTATTTCAGTATGACACAACTTTCGTAGCTTCGACACTGCATTCACTGGATCAATGTCCCCCAACAAGATCAACTTCATGTCTTTCACATCAACAGAAACTGATTCAATCCCTGCAGTTAAAATAAATAAGATTTAGTTTTGTTATGCATACTTGACACGGTACGATGTTGTTGTTTTTGTTTTCTTGGAACAAAATCATTGCAGCATGGATAAAAATTGCAGACCTGAAAGACCAGATGCTGTCTGCATAGCTTTTTGCTTGATTCTATCACCATGTAAGTCCACCTTTAACACTACTTTCTGTCAAAGAAGAAGTCAAAGAGTTATGTTAAGATCCAATGATTACTTCTAAGTTCTAAACATGAAAGGATAGGTATTTGTAGTTTCTTTCTCACCTTCATTGTTGTGCTATAAAGCAAGAATCTTTTGGTTCAGGAAGGCCAAAAACTTATCTGGGTTGGAATATTAGAGGAGGTGGTTTTGATTTTGTAGATGAAGTTGTGATAAGAATGGTTGGGATTGAGGCATATTTATAGTAGCATATGGTGAGACTGAGAGACACAGTGAAGTGGAGGCAACCCAAGTCAAATCAAATAGTACATTACAGTCTTTCTTCACAACTTTATAGAACACTTTGTTTGGTCACACACGGTGTAGTAAACCGTGTGATCTTTAAATTTGCATCCTTCAAAGAAAGTGTTAAAGAGTGTAATAATTGAAGGCCCTTTTTCAATTTTTTTTTTTCTAAAGCATACGTGTTCGGAAACTGACAGTACATGGCGCTTCGTGGTTACAAAACAACAAGATAAACATTAAATAATGATGATGTGATGATTGTTAAACTTTGGAGATTGTTTCAGTTGCTGCAATGATGTTAACAATTGCTACTGCTAATTTTTAGAGGGTAAAAGAATAGGTGGATGAAATAAAAGAATAGGTAAAAACGTTAAGTAAATGGAAAAGTGTTTGAACAAAGAAAAACGGATAGGTTAAAGTAAGTGAGAAATACTGAAATAGATCACACATTTTTTAAAATTCGGTCCCTTTCTCTTCTTCATACTTAACAAAATAATCTATGTTAATTTTATTCTATTTCGTTCATGTTTGTCTCCCGGTCACTAAAAACGAAGAAACAGATATTGATTCAGTTTAACCAATGAGCTTTAATTCACGTTAAAATTTGTAGCAACGTAAAATCTAAAAGAAAATAAGAGTTTTCTAGTCCAAAATAATCCTATTTGATTGAAACTATATGATCTCTTATAAAAATAAAGTAGTCTTTTAAAAAAATACTAAAATTGTTCTTTTTCTCTCTTGTTGAACTCTTAATATATACTCATTTTAACCACTTTTTTAACCTAATAAATTTATTTTAATCATTCTCTTTATACAATTTTTTATTTTTTTATTTGACTCATTTAATATTCACCAAGTTTACTTTAATTTTTAAGGTATGTTTTCTCATTTTACAACCTCAATTGCACGCTTCTTTCCATTGCTATCATTGTGCACCGTTTTATGTTGTCACTAACACTCCCATCACTTGCCACCACCATCGAACCACCATCACCTCTACTTCAAAATTCAAGTAGGTCAATTTCTTCTCTTAATTTTTAATTTTCTTTAAATTTCATTTTATTATATTGTTTTACATTTATATGTCGTTAATTTATGCTTTTATATGACATTGTTTATTCTAACTGGTTTTGGAACAAATGTTACATATGTACACAATACAAAAACACATATTACATAATTTATACAACACTTTTTAAATTGGTTCTAAAATCAATGTTGATGTACATGAAGTAAAAAGTTTATGACTTTTTACATCGGTTCTTCAATTAATGTAAAATAGATCAATATCACATCAATTATAAATATAACCGACGTAAAAGAGAAAACAAAATGATATATATTATATTAGTTGTAAGTTGAAATTAATGTAATATGAGACTTTTACATCCATTGTAACTACAATTGATGCAATATGTGAATAAGTAAGACATATTATATCGGTTGTAACTACAACTGATGTAAAAAGTCACATCATCAATTATAGCTTACAATCGACGTATGTAATGCATTTTAAAAAAATTGTCAAATTTATTATCTTCCTAACCTATAACAAACATACCAGAATATGAAGAAAATAAATTTTTGTTTCTCAAACATAAAATTTATAAAAATGAAAACTTAGGAAAATTAAAGTCATCATAACATAATCAAAAGTAATGACAATGTCTATATACTACACGTTTATAATTTATAACAAGTTCTAATTTTTAATGTGTATAACTCATCCTTGACGAATTTCTTCAATTGTGTATGTGTCTAACGATTCAAACATCATATTATTAAATAACATGTAAAGATATAAAGTGTACTTACATCATCTATAGTTGAATAAGTGTTGAATAAGTGTGATATTTAGTAGTTGATGGATGATTTTAAAGACATTCTACATGGTTATGTACAATAAAACTATATTTATTAATAAAAATGGTTCAAGAGAATTTAACATAAAAAAGTTCATACAATGTAAGGACTCATGATGATGTTCAATAGATGTAAGTATGAAATATGTAAGATATAATAATGGTTTGTTAAATTTATAATTGATACAAGGAAACACTATAAAAAAATTTATAATTTTCTCACAAGTGTTAAAAAATAAAAAATAGTGACATTTTGGAAATTTTTTGAATTACCAATCCCCTTTAGGGATTGTTCACCACATTCCTTATTTTGTTTTGAACAACTTTTATTTTTATGTGTTTTAATAAGAATTCTCTATAAAAAATTATGACCATTTGAAATTTTTTTGTCTTAAATTTTGTCCTAAACCTACTATATTACATCGGTTCCTGTAATAACTAATATAATAAGTAGTCTACTAAACACTTTTTTTAAACATATTATATCAATGTGTTGTTATAATAACCAATGTAATAAGTAAAGTACCTAATAAATTTCCAATTTTTTTTTAAAGAAGTCTTTTCTATACCACTTTCTATATTAGTTATTGGTTATAACTGATATTATATAACACTTTTCATATCATTATATTTTAAGTTATGCAATATATCTTCATTAGGAAAATGTCATTACACTTTTTTTTTTTTTTACAATGGTTCTTGTTCAATTGACACAGTATCCCATTGTAAAATTGATAAGTTATTTAATCGAAGCAAACGCCACACATAACAAACAAAATAAAAAAGGATACAATAGCACTTGGAACTCTAACTATTCTCAAATATTCATATATAATGAAAGTTGTTAATAAATACTGTTGTGTGATGATAGTTATTAATGTGAACAAATGTAATAGTTATTAATATAATAAGTATATAAAAGACTATAGTTTTGCGCAAAATTGTCATAATATGTAATACACACGTTAGGATGATTTCAATTTTCATAAAAGAAACTTCTATTTTCATGATGACTTTGAAATTATTGTTAGAATGCACTTAAAATCATTATTAAGAACTGTCTTTTTTTTAGTAGTGACTACAAACGAAATCAATACGTCATTCATCATTTCCATACCATCTTATAATCCTAGAAAGAGCACTCACTGCAACGGTACTAAAAGACTAAAAAGTATGTTTCGATAAATCTTTTATAAGTATTTATTAAGGGTTAGAACACTGTGAAAATGTTTCCATTTATTATATTAATTATTGCTGATAAAAAAGTATTTATTAAAAATAAAATAAGTTTATCTGCAATTCAAAATTAATTGATACGTAAATTAATTTCTTAAAGTTCTTTATATAACTTCTTTAAACCTCTATCTACTTTAATAAGTTTATATAAACTAAATTTTTTTTTGTTATTTTTCTTAGAAATGCTTATTAAAAAGATTATCCAAAATAATGTCTATATTCCTATCAACACTTCAAATTTATCATGGCGGCTAGCTTTCATAAATATAGTGCCACAATGGATTTGCAGAAACAACTCAAGACATTTAAGAAAACATTTTCACTCAAATCTTGGTAGCTAGCATACACCACAAATTACAGAGTTAAATCCATTGTACACACTGCATAGTCTTCAATCTCTAGGTCATGAAAAATACAAATAAAAGCTATAACAGCACTACCACGTATTTTAACCAAACTTTTTATAGTATTCTGAAATTTAGCAGATGGCACAACCACTAGGATTCTCCTCATAACTTGTGAAATAGTAAACATGTGGTGGTATCATCTGATAATAAAGTGGATGGGGTTCATAGACCTTGACAGCTACTTTTTCTGTCTCTTTTTCTTTTTTTTCCTCTTTTGCTGCTTCCACCAAAACTATTTCAGTGTGACAGCACTTTCGTAGCTTCGAGACTGCACTCACTGGATCAATGTTTAGGATCATTTTCTTGTCTTTCAGGTCAACACAAACTGATTGAATCCCTGCAAAATTATCAATGCTTGATGCTGCATGGTATGTATTATGTTATTTGATACAAAAGCAAAATTAGTGTGAAAATGAAAGAGCTGCTAAGACCCAACTACTAATACTTCTAACTACCAATACACTTTGTAGTACACTTTTCTTAACACTTATTTATTTATTTATCAATATTAAATAAGTTGTATAAATTGATGATTTTTAATAAATTTCAATTCAAAACATGTTGTAGAGTTTTTTTTTTTTGACATTTCTTGTGCTTCTAATTCTAAACATGAAAGAAAATTAAAGTCAAAATTTTGGTGGAAACAAAACAGTTTAAAGATGTGACAAACTCAAGAAACAATGGTTCATCGTATAAGAGTATAGTTCTTACCTTCATAGTTGTTCAAGCTTCATTGAAAGAAGGAGTTGGAATCTTTGTTGATATGGATTTTATATATTTTGCAAATTAAAGGAAGTTGTGAGAAGTATAGGTGGGATTTAGCAATATTTATAATAGCATATCATGGGGGACTTCTTTAGACATAGCTAGTCAAGTGGAGTCAACCCAAATTAAAATTATATATATATATATATATATATATATATATATATATATATATATATTATAATTAAGTTATTAAAATATAGTATTAATGGACTTTTTATAAACATAATCAATCAAGGAGAGCTAAGTAGAAAATAATTAATAAAATTTAGTGGGTTTTTTTTTCTCTGTCAACCATATAGATTTAAATAACCTTTTCATTTCCTTAAAACTTTAATAGGGTTTTGGTTTTGGTTCTTATGATTTTTTTTCTTGTGATCCCTGTTATTAACTTTCCCAATAAACTTAATGGTGCAAACATATATAATATTAAGTGAAATAAAATTGTCAGACCAGTGTTGACGCCACTTAAAACATCACATCGTCTTAATTTGAACTGATTATGATAATTCCTCGATTGAAAAATGACTAAATTTCATTAATTTTTAGCATGGCCATAATTTACCTTTTTAGAACTCATTTGTTTTTTTGATAAAATGTTTAAATCTTGAAAACTAATGATGGTAAACTAAAGTTGATTTTCTTTTTCTACTCTCTATATAGTTTGTGGTTTCGCGTCTTCATTATATCCTTAAATAACGTTAGTTATTAGTGTCAAATTTTAATTGCCGCGGCAGTTATAAAAAAATCATTAGATTTTTTATAATGATTTTATAAATATGTTGTTTTTATTTTAGTAATCATAAATATTTTTTAGTCTCTATAAATTTATTATTTTTAATTTTATGTTTATAAATATTAATTTTTATTGTTAGTCTATGCAATTACGTTACCTTTTATTTTATAATTTCCTATAATTGATTTTGATTTTATTTTGTAATAACATCATATGTTAATGTATATTTTGGTTATGGGAATATCTTTGATCAGATAATTTAATTTATATAACATGCAATACATCGTGATGATAAGGTCTTCAGTGTTAAAATTATAAAAATTCTACTACTGGAGATATAAGAAGTTTTCTTAAAAGGAATGAAAATAATTAAAAAGTTTGCAGAAACCAAAATCAAAATATCATTATTTTTTAAGGATGCGTATTTTTTTTATCTACGAAATTTGGCATACAATTGAACCAATGATTTTTTGACGCAAATAAAATAAAATAGAATGGTCTTTGGTGATAAAAGAACTTGAGCATTTGTTTATGTTAGAGTATTCACGTGACCGAAACCGTGTTATTATTGCGTCCTTATCTACCCTAGAGAGTTCTTTCACAATGAAATGTTACAAAAAGTGTAATCATTGAAGGCTTTTGTTATCTCTTTTAGTTTTGAAAATGATGACATTGTGATATCCACAAAAAGACAAAAAAAAACAACAGTGAATTAGCAAAATTTTAAAGTTGTATTCGTGGCACATGTTAGTCTTCATTCACTGGCTATGTATTTCTTCTTTAACTTCTATTTCACTACTGAAATTTAAGTCATTTATAATGTATTTTAATGGCAGTTTTCTAGTCATAATAGTAAGAAAAAAAAAACAGCACAGTAACAATCTTGTGAGTAAATAAAACTTTGTCACCATGTTTTAAATAAATAAAAAACTAAAAAACCTGAAACAACGGTTAATTCTTATAATCGAAAACAAAATTTATAATCATTGTCAAAAGTTGAAAACAAAATAAATATGACAGTTTTCTTAAGAACTGTTGTCCTATATCCTATTTCATACCAAAATTACAATATCTTTTATGGGCAGATTCTTATTGTCTTAAGATTTTCTTTCTTTTCTTATAGAGATATTTCACAAAATTAAAAACTTGTAAAAGAAAACAAAACAATGTCTAATGCAATCTTCAGGTTTTAGAAAAATGAGAAAATAATGACTAAATTAAAGAGGGATCAAAATTAAAAATAAAATAAAGAGAAATATGAGTTGGTAAAAAAAAAGGAAAACATCCTCACTTTATATACTTTCTATTAGGAATATATTTTAATAACTTTTCTCTCCATACAACCAAATAACACTAAGAACATCTCACTTTATATAGAGAGAGTGGGTGACTGATGACATATTTTTACACAATCAAACAATTTTCAAATATTTTAACTCATTTTCTTTATTTCCTTTTTTCCTTTTAATGCTTTCTGTCTCTGTTTTCTTTCTTAAACCAAATAAATTAGTATTGGATGAACAAAAATATCTATTTTTACACAAGTAATCAATCATCTATCCAAACTCTGGCTTGAGGAGTGATGAACACTTCTTATAAGACGTAGACAATTCTCCTTTTTAGTTACCTTTTGAAAAGTTACACAAATCCATGTCTAATAATATAATCAATTATTGAAACGGAAGTTATATTTTACATTATTGTATCGATACATGGATAGGAATACTGATAAAATATAGATGATTTTAATTTCTAATGGTAATAAGTATTAAGAAAACTTTTTCCATTCGAATTTTGTTAATGCTTATGATTAACCCGTCAAACTCTGAAGATTTACACAAGGTATGTTTCTAATCATACCAAGAAAATTCACATTTAGAATTAGTAAAACCCACTCTAACTACTAAAAGTCGGAATTGATTTGGAAAAATGGATTTCTGTTATATATATAGTGTATTTTAAAATTTATGGATGCTAATTTGTTATTGTTGATTTTGAAGGTAGACTCTATGTAATGTTAACTAAATCGGTTTTTTGTTGATCGATATTATGACACTAAGTCAGCTTTTTGTTGATCCATATTATGTAAAGTCGGTTAAATTGACTCTATATAGTGGCAACCTAATCAATTATGGGGTTTTCCATATGTGCAACATGTTGGTTTCATTTCATTTCTTAGTTTTCTTGTTGATCTTGGAAGGTTTGACGGTGCTTTTGTCTTTGGTGTTGTTAAATTAAGCTTCTTCTTCATGGCCTCAGGGATTTTTACCTAACTCACACTTCACTTTTTCTCCTTTAGAAGTTGCCACCACCGTTACAAATTTCTTCTTGGGGCTTTCTTCTTCATAGTCTCGAGTGTCTTCGCTTAATTCAACTTCTTTGTCTTCTTTTTTGGGTTTCTCAATTAGTGGAAAAGAAATCGTGTAGGAGTTCTTACCCTCTTCAATTTGACCAATTTTTTTAATGAAACAGAGAGAAGTTTCTTGAAGTTGGGAGGAAGCCCTTTGTTGTGTTTGTCTTCAATGAACTTGGCTATCGCAGGCTAACTTGAACCCATGCATTCCTTCAAAGATGCTATCGCGTCAACCATCATGAAGGATGGAGGGTGTTGGTATGTTTTTTTTATAGACAACAATAAATAAATAAATTAATTAAAACATTTTAAGTGTTCCAATCCTTTTTATATCTATAAAAATACTCTAAAGCATAATCTACATGCTCTCTGCAATGCTACATAATAACCAGTCTAACTAACTATCACAAAAGCAAATTATCCTATATTGGTTTACAAATTGCTCCATCTACCACTATAACCCCTAAAATACACTCATCACATTTTCCTTCATCCTTTACAAAAAGTCATCAGTAATAATAAAGTCATCAGTAATAACAAGAGGGAAATACATAAACCCTAAATCCTAAATCATTACAATTGTTTTTCAACTAACTTGGATCAGATTAACCTTTCTCCACTCACATCAAATAAACCTCTACTCTCTTGAAAGTTACATTCCTTATAGATACTAATAATTTGAATGTTGATTGATTTTCCTTACCTGTAAACTACAGATCTTACATCTTTAAGAGCCAATCCAAATTAGGTTAAGATGCCTTGAACAATATTCCTTCTTCATCATGCTACTACCCCCAGCAATACCAAATTCAATTAATATACAAAACAACAACACAAGTAAGTATTTTTTGTAGAAAAACCCTACAATTCCTCACAATAAAATTAGTATAATGAGATTCCAACAAAAACAATATATAACCTTTATTCCAACATTGAAAATATAAATACCTTTATTACATAGTCCAATGGTGATATAGTTTGAAATATTACCTTTACTATTAAACTCTAAACCCATATCGTATTCCAAATCATATTTGTTTTTCTTTACATTCAAATGTAACAACTCAAAATGATTAAAATTCTTTTTAATTAAATGTGATGTTGTATATATTCCAACTCAGAAATAATACATATACCACACTCTCCTAATAACACTACACATTAAAAAAAGATTACCAAACATTTTTCTTTTCTTCACAAAATATGTATAAGGTATTATTCAACTGCACATCTCTAATTTGTAAGTTATTTTTAGTAAGTAGTAAAACTCTTCAAGCCAATATTGATAAAAAGATAATACTTTAATTTTGGAAATGTCTTATATAATATCTCATCCTCACATAATTGTTCTTTGTTCAAAATATTATATTCAAACTCAACAATATAAATTAAATATAGTTGACTTACCAAATCCATTTATTGACTATTTAAAAGTTTATATCTAACTCCAGTTATTTTTGATATTTTTGTCAATTTTTTTATTCTATGATGATTATAATTTGTATACCTACAAGGAAGGTTTCTGTGGTTGTTTTTAAAATTGATATCTAAATCACATGAATTAGAATGGAGGATGCTTTTTATCTTATGTTAAAAGTTAGCTACCGTCAATATTTAATTAAATAAATATTAAAAGATTATAGTAGTGTCCATTAGATCTGAGGCTAATTTAAATAGTGTTTATGTACTCCCTTTGACAC
>Ga0099824_1009362_pt1 | contig 12087 bp, 6 predicted proteins | sample SiratrowhiteBW_FD_76837 | JGI IMG/M metagenome (GOLD analysis project Ga0099824, IMG submission 76837) | Root nodule microbial communities of legume samples collected from California, USA - Siratro white BW | ecosystem: Host-associated > Plants > Roots > Nodule | place: USA: California... | reverse complement strand
TTTTACAATAAACAAATATAAACTTTTTCTTTCAGAAAAACAAGATTAAGTGAAATTTCGAAAAATAAAAAATATGAAACTATCACCAATCAACTTTTAAAATTAGAACTACGTGATCCCTGATTTTCCTTTGGAAATATGTAGGACCAAAGTCAATCTTTGTCGGGTTAAAAAAAAAATAGAAAAAATAAAAATTTGTCTCTGTTATTATTTTGTTTGTTTATTATTCATTCTTAAACTGTATTTTTTGTAAATATATATTCATTTGCTGTAATTATTTTTTTTTTGGGAAAAATAACATTTTGTAGAACCACACTTATTTTTATTCATTTAATTAAAGGTACCGTCTTATGACGGGCGTTGTGGGGTGCTGGCACCTTCCCCACACGTAATCGACTCCCGAATCTTAAATTTGGTTTGTAGGCATTTTTTTTATTTTTGGTTTTTCTATAGTTTTTCTATAAAAAAGTTATAGTGGCGACTCCATTATCAATATAAACATTTTTATTAAAAAAAATTAACAAGTTTGTGATCGCCCCGTCATGATCCCGGTTGCGACACATAGGTTTGATGTATATGAAGACTTTTTAAAGTATCTTAAGCACTTGTATATAGATAAAAGTTTGAATGATATAAGATGATATTACATGGGTTTGTGTAATCCTATCAGTCTCGATGTGCCAAGATGATCTGGTCACATTACTTGCAATGGGCACAACTCTGTTGTTTTTATTTTGGGATTCAATCTGGGTTAGGTGTTCACGAGGGACGCCAATTGTTTCCTTTCGGATCCTCACACTGGATGCCAGTATATTTAAAAAAAAAAGAATATTGAAAATTATTTCTTATAAATGTCTATCCTATTTTTCAAGCCTAGTATCTTTTATTCTTTAAATTTAGAGAAATTATTTATTTTATTACATCATATATCTTAGGTGTTTAAAATAAATTTTTTTTAAAAAAATATAAATAATATGAAGATTAAATATACATTTTATGTCCAAGAAATTATCAGATTGCATTTCCTATATTTGATATTTCTTTTCTTTTTACTTTTTTTTATTTTAAATCTTTTCTTAAAACTTTACATAAACAGTTTTATTTCATTATTTTAAGCTCTATCTAAATCGTTTTTAATAAAAAAACAAAATAAAAAATATTAGATATAAAAATTTTAGTAAGATTGTAAGGAACAAAACTTAATAGAGATAAAAAAAATATATATTCAAATCAAACTAAAATTTAGAAGTAATTTTTATATCACGAAGATGTTAGAAAATTATATTTTCGTAGTCTAGGGCTATATATATGTATAATCATATTAGCTGTTGATCTCCTTAACGTTCGTAATTAAGATAGTTTCAATGATAAATTAAGATAGTTTTAATGAGACCCCTTAATTTCTTGAAATCCTAGATTTAAAGGACTTTCAAGTTTGTATTGAATGTATCAAGGGGAAAAGAACAAATGAAAGAAAATTAAGTGCAGCGAGACCTAAAGATGTCTTAAAACTAATACATATTGATATATGTGGTTCGTTTCCTACTGCTTCAGGGAATGGACAACAATATTTTATTACATTTATAAATTATTACTCTCGTTTTGGATACTTATACTTAATTCATGAGAAGTCTCAATCCTTGGACGTTTTCAAGTCTTTCAAAGCTGAAGTTGAACTCCAACTTGGAAAGAAAATCAAAGCTGTCAAATTTGATTGTGGTGGTAAATACAACATAAGATATGATGGATCAAGAGAACAATGTCCAAGACCTTTTGCGCGTTTTCTAAATGAGCACAAAATTGTTCTACAATACACCATGCGTAGCAAACCTAGTATGAATGGTGTTGCAGAATGAATGAACCGAACTCTTAAGGATATGGTGAGAAGTATGACCAATCATTCCACCTTGCCTGAATCGCTTTGACGAGAAGCTTTAAAGACTGTAGTGTACATCCTTAACAGGGTACCAAGCAAATCAATTAACAAAATCCCTTATGAACTCTAGAATAATAAAAGGCCTAGCCTAAAACATTTATACATTTGGGGATGTCCAGCTGAGGCACGACCTTATAAGCCACATGAAAGAAAACTAGACTCAAGGATAGTTACCTGTTATTTTGTTGGTTATGATGAACGCTCACGGGGATACAAGTTTATGATCTTATATCAAGATCAATTTTTTAAACGGGAAATGCAATATTTTTCGAGGGTGTTGAGTTTGGAGGAGAAGGAAACATTGGGAATGTTGTTTTAGATGAGGAATCTATTATTGATAATGATCAAGTATTCATACCTATTGTTATTCAAGACACATTTATAAAACAAGACAACAATGAGAATCCTCCTCAAATACAACGTATAGAACAAACTCAACAACCTCAAGAAGTGCCATTAAGAAGATCTACCAAAGAAAGGAGAAATGTTATTTCAGAAGAATACTTTGTGTACCTCTAAGAACATGAGGATGACATTAGTTTAATAAAAGATGACCCAATAAACTTCTATCAAGGCATACAAAGTTCTAATTCTCAAAAGTGGATTGATGCCATGGAGAATGAGATTAAGTCTATGAGAGACAATGACATTTGAGATCTATTAGAATTACCTGAAGGTGTGAAATCCATTGGTTATAAATGGATATTTAAAACTAAAGGGGATTTTGTGGGTAATACCAAAAGATATAAAGCTCGTCTATTCGCTAGGGCTTCACTCAAAGGGAAGGCATAGATTGTAAAGAAACTTTTTCTCCAGTATCTGAAAATGATTCTTTTAGAACAATAATGGCATTAGTAGCTCATTTTGATTTAGAGTTACATCAAATGGATGTTAAGACGACATTTCTTAACGTCTAATTGTGGGTATATATATGTATAATCATATCAATTGTTGATCTCCTTAACGTTAAAATAAGTTCGAAATTAAGATAGTTTTAACGAAAAATTAAGATAGTTTTAACGACACCCCCTAATTTCTCGGGTTATTGGTTTAATGGGAACTATCGTTGAGAAGTTAAAAAGGCAAAGGGGAGGTTAAGAGTTAGTCCCCAATATATCCAAATCAGAAACTTTTTGGTCTCTTATCCCATCAAAGGAGACACTCTCAAGTCAGCAAAAAGAATAAGGAAGATTTTGATTGAGAAAGATCATAACCATATCAAGTAATCAATTTTCATCAATGGATACAGGTATGTGACTCTTTTACTGGATTCTAACACTCAATAATTTAATATGATGGCCGAATTCATCATTTAAAAGATTAATTCTAGCAGAAGAATGATATAAAAATTTAAGATTTATGATATATTGTTAATTTTTGTAGAAATTTATTTTATATACATAATTTTAAATATCCTTCTATACCTATTTCAAAATCTGTTTATATATTCAACAAAAGTATTACAAACAAAATATTTAAAATCTATTTAACAAGTAAATAATTTGTTTGTTAAAATATAATTTTATTTATATGTCACGAGTGGAAAAAAGGTCTTCTACGTCGGTTCTGGAAGGCTTTCAACGTCGGTTTTTGAACCGACTTAGATGTAGGTGATAAACCAATTACGTCGCATATGATTTTCATAATTAAAACTAAGTTTTCCCTAATGTAGGATAGGATTAACCTAGGTCGAATCCAAGGAAACCCAAACCCATTTATTTCATTAAAAGAATTTCTTTCTTTGTGACAAATTAAAACAAATAGAGGATTGACAGTATTAAAACTAAAGCAACAATTTCCAAAACGAAATTTGAAACAAGAACAGTAGAGAAAAATTGAATTGAATGAGATAACCAAATCGTAAAATTGAAACGTATGAAAGGGTTACAAATTAGAATAACTACAGAAAAAAAAACATCTACTATTACTACGTAGTAAAGAAAACAAAAAGAAGATAAACCAGAATGGAAGACCAAACAAGAATTGCGATAAAGAAACCCAAAAATCACATATCGCCAATTACAATTTATTTTATGAATCAACAAGGTCTAAAATATTTCTAACTACTATTTATACGTAAGAGTTAATCAACAATATATCAATAATAAAACTGAACAAATGAGAAACAAATTCGAACAACCCAAAAGAAAACAAGAACATGCTTCTAAACACAAATTTTAGATGTAATCAACAAAATGAAAATGAAATTTATTAACAGAAGAGCATAAGAATTCAAATGAAAGAAAAATCGTAAAGGAATAGAGTGCAAAAATGGAAGATCGAAGACGAAGCGCTGATCACAGTAAAAGCTTTTGAAAATGAACCACAAAAGCTTTAGAAAAAAATGAACCCTATTCTGTTTTTCTCTCCCTGGAACATTTCTTTACAAAAATACAAAAAGCAAACCACACTTTTGTTTTCTCTCTCCTCACACTTTTTATATTTCTCCTAAAAGAAAATTAAAACCAAAAGCATGTGTACTTCTTCTCGTGAACCATGTGAGTCATTTACCTTCCAAAGACTAAAATTTCCAAAAATGCCCTTTCCACTTCCATCTTTGCTTAAAGACGACAATGCCATCATCTTTTCAGGTAATATCCCACATCATCTTTTCAGGTAATATCCCATTTGTCCTTCAGTCAAGTTTATCTACAAAATTTTAATAAAACCATGGGCTAGGAGTTTACTTAAAAATCTATTTAAACTAAAAAATTAACCTAATTTCTACTAAAATACCTAAGTCTCCAAAAATACAAATTTCTATCAAAAACTAAAAAATTAAAAACAAAAAGGTTACTTAAAATATGCAATTAGTCTAAGAAAGTGTGAATCAAACATATGCTATTATACCCCCACACTTAGACTTTTTGTACTTCCAAGAAAAAACTAGAAAAGAAAACTAAACAAAACCAATTTCATAAAACTGTAGAAAATTCAACATACTAAAAAGAATGAATAAAACAAAATGTCTATTGATTCAAATCTCAAATCTCTCAACCTTCAAGCACCTAATTCACACATCAAAGTTTTGCAAGAATTTCAATCAAACTTAATCCTGGAACAGCTCTAATAATCACCTCAATGTAAGTGTTTCACTCATTCTCTCAATTGTTTAGGTATAGTGGTTCAACTTAGCACTTCACAATCATAACCATTACCATAAGCTTGAAAAGCCTCTAAATACCACTACTCACTCCACATGCACTCAAGATCAAAAGGACTTTTTCTAAGGCTTGTAATGTGGCCAAGGTGAGGGTGGGAAATAGAAAGGATGTAAGGCTTAAAACTTGGAAAAATTAAAGAACCATGGGGAATTAGTTTTCAAAGATTAAGTAGAAGGCTATCTCAATTTAGCTCAAACCAACTTCGTTTGTTTCATTTTCATTGTCTATATATTTTTTTTTTCATTTTTCTTTTCAATTCAAGCCACAATTTTTTTTTCTCATTTTTCATGTCTCTTTCTTGACATTTTTTTTCACATATACCAAACTACTGTATCCACTGTTTTTTTTTTGTTTTCATATCAACACTTTTTCAAAATTTCTCAATGACCTCACAATAACACCCCCACACTTATCTTCTAAACCATTTCCCAAGACAATTCCACAGCTCCTTAAAAATTTCTAGATTAGGGTTATCATGGTTTTTCAGGCTTCAAGGCTTGTAATGAGCTAAAAATCATCAAGAAAAGGTTAATAAGGCTCAAACAGGGGTACAATGGAAAATGATAAAAGGTAGGCAGTTTGGCTAAGTGGCTAAAAAAAATCAAATCATCTCAAGAGTGCATATAAAACAAACAACTTCAAAAGAGTCAATGCAAGTTCTAGAATGACTACAACTATGAGTGAATCACACAAAAAGAAATTAGGCTCAAGTCTCACACGGGCTAATGCTATCAAAACTGTCCCAAAAATCAAATTTTCATGAAAAACTAACTAAACTTTATGTATGAACAAACCAATCAATTTTAAGATTCTAAACTAGGACTGATGATATGGAAAATCACTCACAAATGTTTCAAAACAGCTTTTATTAGTTGAAAAAAAATAATGAGAAAAAAATCATTTTCAAACAGCAGAAGAAAATCAGTATCTATGTTGAAAATTCAAAGCTAAATCACTAAAACAAAATACAATTTAGCAAAATGTCAAATCAGCTACTTAAAACAGTAAAAGTTTATCAACTAAAACAAAGTTAGTAATATATCTATAACTTGTAAAATCTGAAAAGTAATCTTAAAAAAAAAAACAAATCTGAAAAATCTAAGTGCTAATAATTGCATCAATATAAGAAAAATTAGTATGCCTAAAACTGAGCACAAAACTAAAACCATCCTATAATAGAAAAAAAAATCAAAATTAATAGAAACAAAATTAAACCAAAACAGAATTATCCCCCCTACACACACTTAAGATAAACATTGTCCTCAATGTTGGAGAAGGCGAACAACAAAGCTAAGTACTGAATGAAAAGATTTGTTTCAGTTCATCGTTAATTTTTTGTCGATATATTGCACTTTTCTTATAGTGATAGATATTTAATCTTAACAATCTTATTATAGACAACTCATGATTTTGATAACAACAAAAATAATACCAAGTATTGGTTGATTTAATCAAGCTACTTAATGTATAAGTCTACATGAAAAAGGCAAGACAAGCTTAAAAGAAATATCACAATATTAATTTAAAGTGAAAAATGCATTACAGTCTCTACAAAGATCGAGCACTATATATAGTTAAGACGAAGTCTACACAAAAGTGAAGTCTCTACAAAGACCAGGCACTACAGATAGTTAAGACGAAGTCTACACAAAAGTGAAAGAGATTATAGACTACTAAATGAGAAGACAACGTGAACAATATAACTACCATACTAGTCAGAACAAAACTAAAAATTGTATACATAATTAAATATTGGAGATGTATTGCATTTATATAGACACACACATGCATTTTCTATCTAACTAGATGTACATGTGCTACAAATCTAAATCTAAGCCATCATCATCTCCTCACCACTTGAAGTCATGTTTACATGATTAGACAATAATGAAGTAATGATACCTCTATTAATGTGAGTTTCATGTTATCACCACGGGCCCGTCAATAGTCATGCAAACCATCCAATCAAGGTTACATATCCATAGTCAAACCTTATACAGATATATACTAATGTATATGTGTATACAAGTGACCCAACTAGAATTCACCACCTATGAAGGGCCATCCAAAAGAGGCATATGTCATGCATCTCAACATAAATTGTATACATTTCATAATATATATAATTAATCTCACCTTTTTTACACCATACTGTGCAATAAAAACATATATAAAAGTATACAACTCACATAACATAGTCACCGTGCAATATATTTACGTCTCTCTCTCTTTCTCTCAAATTACAAGCCTTCACTTAAGAAGTGACTAACCTATGCCCTTGTGTTAACCTTGCCAAATCCTAGCAAACAATTTGAAATATTTTGTGATGCCTCTAAAATGAGATTACGATGTGTTTGTATGCTTGATAGAAAATTAATATCATATACTTCTAGGCAACTAAGATACATGAAAGAAATTACCAAACCCATGGTTTGGAGTTAACTTCTGATGCAGAATCCCCAAGTCAGAGGTGCATAACAGAAGTCAGAAACGTCTATGGTAATGGAGGTGCATAACATATCTCTTGGATGAATTATTGGATGAATGTGATCTTCAAACGTTCGCGGAAAGCTCAAAAATAAAAACAATTAAAGATAATGCTAGAAATTAGAACAATACCTTGGGCCATCCAAATTCATGAGATAAACAAGATGGTGATTCACCACTTGTGACCTAACCCACGAGATAAGAATCAATGTTAGGAATTGGGAAGAATCTCGCGCCACTCAAATCCAAGAGATAAGCAAGATGGTGATTCGCCACTTGTGACCTAGCTCACAAGCTAGAAACCCCAAGAAAAAAACTCTCCACTTCCCTTTCGATGAACCCTAATGTGCCATCAAGAGATAAGTTATGAAGTGCCACTCTAGAATAAGAAAAGGAGAAACATCTCTTAAGATATGACACACTCAAGATTTTTTTTTTCAAAAATTTCTCTTAATTCCAAATATGCCAAAATATGTACAATAGGTGTCGTTATATAGAACTCATTATGCGAAAGGAATAAACAAACCTATTCCTTCCCTAGATCCAAACTAAACCTAGAAAAATAAAAGGAAAAATTACATTTATTTTTATTCTGTTTTTTAGATCACATCATCCTCCCCTTCTTTAAGAAAATTCAACCTAAATTCTAGTTGAGCTAACCTTTAAAAATTAAAGTTGTCCTCCACGTGTCTGATAAAATGTTTGAACCACTTTCTAAGACACCCAAAAGCTTTGAGTGTACCCAAAGCTCTAATACCAACTGATGCAGTATCCCAAAGCTGGAGGTGCATAACGAAAGCCGGAAACGTCTATAGTAATGGAGGAAAGGCTTGGGTTGTAGGATCATTCCACTCAAGCTTCAAATAAGAGCTCTTGGATGAATTATTTGGTCTCCAAAAAGTTCGCAGAAATGTCAGAAATGAAAAAAATTAAAGAAAATGAAAAAAACAAAAGATAATGCTAGAAATTAAAACAACATCTTACACCACCCATATTCATGAGATAAATAAGATGGTGATTCGTCACTTGTAACCTATCCCACAAGATAAGAATCAATGCTAGGAATTGGGAAGAAACTCACGCCACTCAAATCCATGTGATTAGCAAGATGGTGAATCGCCACTTATGACCTAGTTCACGAGATATGAAACCCCAAAGAGAAACTCTCCACTTCCCTTTCTGATGACCCCGATGCGTCATCAAGAGATAAGTTATGAAACACCACTCTAGAATATGAAAAGGAGAAATATCTCTTAAGATATGATACACTCAAGATTTTTTTTTTCAAAAAATTCTCTTAATTCCAAATCTGCCAAAATGAGTACAATAGGTGTCCTTATATAGAAGTCATAGTGGAAGAGGAATAAACAAGTCCATTCCTTCCCTAATTAAGATTTTAATTTAGAATCTAATGATATAAGTGGCTAAAACCTTTGTAGCTAATCTTACATACAAATTATTTTGACTTAATTGGTCACTAAATCCAATCATTACTTTTATTTTGTAGTTATTTAGCCACCAAAATCTAATTTGGTGATTATTTTGATCATAATTAACAATCATTTTATTTAGTAGCTAAAAATTGGTCTCTAAATAATTTTTTTCTTGTAATATCTTTTGAGAATATAAATGAACATAATTTTGTACTATTCCAATGTCAAAGTCCAACTACCAGTCATTTTCTGGAGTAAATTAAACTAGGTGGTTGCTTCCCACATAATAAAAATTGTGACCTGCAACTTAAGGAAAATGTCTAAAATACCCTTGTGGGTTAATAATGTAAGTGTGGATCTTTCTTCCGTATAAGATTTCTTTTACATCGTTCGTGAAGGTAAAAAGGAATCGAAAAATAAAAGACTTAAGAACTCACAGGTACTTTTGTAACGTTACTTTCTCTAAAATAACGAGAACTCTCCATTAATGTTACTGTTCTAATATCCTTAACATCAGTAGCGGCTCAAGACTTTAGGAGACCTAAAACGAATTAAAAAATTGAGACCTTACCTAAATTAATAAAATAATTAAAGTTATGATATTTTTATCTAAAATTTATTTTTTGAGCTTTTTGTGAAGCAAAATTATCTATTAAATTATCATAATTAATTTCATTTAAAATATCTTTCTCAATAGACAATTAAGTTAATCCGTTTAATCTTTGTTGTGATTGTTGATCTTAAATAAGATTTTATTAGTTTAAGTTTTGAAAAACTTCATTCAGCTAAAGCAACTGATACTGGAATTGTTAACATTATTATTCTATATGCTATATATGCATTTGGAAAAGAATTTATTCCTTTTATATAATTAAGAATGTCAATTGGTTTATCATTTTCCAATCCTATAATATCCTTTAAGATATTTAATTCAGAAAATAAATATAAGCCATCAAGATCTAACAAATTATCATGTTTCAAATACTTTTCAAGGTTTAAGCATTTTTCTGCAATCATATCTATCAAACTTAAAAAGTTTTCATTACTTTCTTGGTAGATCTTCTCAACTTTTTCACGCAAGGCTAGGTTATTTTTACCAAGGGTTTTAATAAAAGCAATAATTCTTAACAACACCTTTCTCTAGTGTTCTTTATCTTTATTTATTTGTTATTGAGCATGTTTATTTATTGTTTTATCTTTTGACAATTTCATTTTCAAATCAATCCATGCATTCATATTAGTAATGTGTTCATCACTTATTGCATGGCTCTTTAACTTAGCACTAAGATTTCTCTAATCTCTACTACCTTCATTGCCTAGTTTACTAGTACAACCAATAATATTAAACAATTTACAACAAAAACATAATACTCTATCTAAATTTGTAGAATAAATGAGCCAGATTTTTTAATGTTTCTCCCCATTAGACAACTTTTAAATGTAATATGATACAAAAAAGTGTTTAAAGTATTTATCTTTTGAAAAATTTATATCAGATATCCTAATAGGGTCTTTTTCTACTAATAAGTCTCTCAATTTCGTATTAATATTCTCCTATTGACTTGGATCGTATATATTTTTAATATTATAATCATTTTGTCTTGCAATTTCATTCTTGTTATACTGAGTTTGAAGATCAGAATTATTATCATGAGTTTGAGAATCAAAATTATTATCTTCGTTGACTACTTTATTGTTGTCTTCACCTATATTTATATTGTTTTCTTCACCTATATTTATATTTTTATCTTCTTCATTCAAAGAAGACTTCCCTGTATTTTCTAATTTATTTTTTTGTTTATTTTTATAAATTTATCCATAGCCCCTTTTTGTGATTTAACCAAAAGTTCAACTCTTCTCTTTTTTTTTGAAGTTTTGAATAACTTGATTCAAATATTTTAGTTGACATATTTGTATATTTTTATATAAAATTAAAAACTATAATATATATCACATTGAATATAACTTATAAGTATATAAAATGAGACTAAGTTAAAAATATAAAACCTGAGTGTTAAGACAATGAACTTGATCGTAGTATCTTGTCTTGAAGTCTCAAATCTCCTACTATCTTTTCGATCTTGTCCTTTGGTAAGTCTTTCAATATAATTTATAAATTCTAAATTCTCTTTCTTGAATTTGCACAAATTATTTTAATATTAATTAAACAATAATGAAAAATAAAAAAATGAGATCAATTCATCAATCTGATATTATTTTTATCAAATATTATGCACTCAAAAGGAACAAAAGTGAACACAAACTCTTCCTCAATCAATCTATAACTACAAGTCTACAAATAAAGACACGCATAAATGCACAATATAGAATGATGGAACAAATTTGAAATTAGAAACAAATTGAAATAATATTATGGAAGAACAAAGAGACAGAGGAACGAATGAAGGAGATAAGTGAAGAAGGAAAGAGAGAAGTGGAAGAGTTAGATAATGAAATGACATATAAAGAAATGATGTACATCTATTGGAATATAAGGAAGAGAGAGATAGAAAATTAGAAAGTTTTGATATGTAGGATTCCTTGACTGTTTAATTTCTTTTTTAAAAATTATTATTAATTTATTATAAGAAAATTTCAAGAATATTATTTATTAAATTATTTATAGTATCAATCTAAATTTAAAGTTATTAAAGAATATTTATAACACCGATGTAAACTTAAAGCCAGATAAGATATTTCAAATTTTTAATTAATTTTTTTTAGTATAATTTTTAAATTAAATATTTTTTTATTTTATAATAATATATGAGTATTAATTTTTTTTTGAAACCTTTGAGACTTTGATGCCTAAACCGATTGTTTTACTTACTTGGACCTTGAGGTACCGCCCGTTAATATTCACAATCTCATGGACACTTCTATATAAGTTCAAAAAAAAAAAAAAAAAAAAAAAAAAAAAAAAAACAAATAAAGATTTAAAAATATATTTAAGAAGAAGAAAGTCTATTTCAAGATATTTTTGAGAAAACTCAATGAGTTCAAGAGAAAATTAGTGTGACAACTCAAGGAGTTCAAAAAAAAAAAAAAATGAGATAAAAGAAAAAAG
>Ga0099824_1009354_pt1 | contig 12095 bp, 8 predicted proteins | sample SiratrowhiteBW_FD_76837 | JGI IMG/M metagenome (GOLD analysis project Ga0099824, IMG submission 76837) | Root nodule microbial communities of legume samples collected from California, USA - Siratro white BW | ecosystem: Host-associated > Plants > Roots > Nodule | place: USA: California... | reverse complement strand
ATATAGATAGAAATATATATAATTAGAAATCATACTTTGAAAGACCAGATTGTTCTTTTGTTTTTGATTTTTTTCTATCAATCTTTATTTATTTCACCTCCTTTCATTAATGTGTTTAATTGAGAGAATGAAGATGAACTATTCCAACCTCTGGTGTGGTATGAAAAAAAAAATAATACTTCAAATAAGTTTCTAATTTTCTCTTACAAGAATGTGCATATAAGTCTATAGGCGAACAATTTATACTATTATAAAAAAAATTAAGAAACGATAATGTTTATATATATATATATATATATATATATATATATATATATATTAATTCTAAATGATGTGAGATTTTTCAATAGTTCTAAATAATTAGTTATGATAAAAGTCTTTTCAATTAACTGTTCTAAGAATTGAAGTATATAGGTAGACTTTGGATTAATTTATTTTAAGCACTCTCTTTTCTTATATATGCTTCAATTATAAATATTTGAGTGAAATTTATTCAAACAAGGCCGAACTACTTCGTAGATATATGATTTTTTTTTTATATAAATCTGCATGTATCTAATAACATAAAATAAGATTAAAGTAAATGTAAATTATCTTTATAATTTATCATAAAAATACGAACCGTTAGAAATTTTCCTACATTCTTTTATACGAATTTAATATTATGTAATATTTTATCTCAAGATAGCATTTACAAAGTTGTGAAATACATATATAAGTTATAGTCTAAAACTTATAGTGAAAGAAGTTATATTCGATTAACTTTTATAGTAGTTTTTTCATCTGATTTTTGTAAAAGCTTTGTCATCTAACTTTTGTAGAACTTTCCTTATCTAACTTTTTCACTAAAAAAATACACAAGTAAACTTTAGCTTCTTGGAAAAGCTTAATTCATTTCAATTTCAATTACTTTCTTTTCTTATAAATAATTAGTAAAATTTATTCAAACAACATTAAAGTACTTATTAAATATGTGTTTCTCATGTTTTTTATTTTTTGAACAGCATGTGTTTCTCATGTAAACATATAAGTTATAAGTTATTGTTACTAATGAAAATAAAATAATATTAAAATGTTGTTGCATTTATAATGTAAATGTAAATGTGAAATAATTTATCATAAAGAGATAAATTGTTAAATGTGTTAATAAGTGATGATAAAATGTTAAATGCATTAATAAGTGATATGAGACTTTCCAACACTTTATTATAGGTTTTGTTTTGATGTCATGTAAGATTTAATTTTAAAACAATTTAACATTTGTAAAGTTGTCAGACATAAATTATACTCCAAAACTTAGTCCATATCTCTCTTTCAAATATTTCTCCTGTAACTTATTCAAGAAAAATATTTGAAATGTTAAAATAGTTAATATTTCTCCTGTAATATATGAATAAATATATTTGAAATATTTAAATAGTTAATATTTCTCCTGTAATATATGAATAAATATATTTGAAATATTTAAATTTCATTTCAATAATTTTATTATTGTGACATACAAAAGGAGGGGAGAACCTTTGGCATGTTTAATTAAAAATTTGAACTTCTGTTGAGAAAGAACTAACTTGTCAATTCAAGAGTCATTTACTGACTTTAATATAAAATTTTATTATGCAGGACCAAGTCTGTTACTTTTAGGAACTCCATAACTATTTGACTCAATTCTTTTCACATATTTTATAAGTTTTAATAAATAATATCTAAGATTTATGACTAATTTATATATTTATGAGTATCAAATATTTTTTAAAGTACTCAATAAATTACAAAACTTTTTATTTACAGCTCTAACTAATAATTATTCGTATTTTATCTATGGTGTCATGTTAATTCTTCGAACCAATATTTCAAATATATTTATTATAAAAATCAATGTGTTTTCAATACTCATGAAATGATTTATGTCATCACATAATTCAGAAAAATTAATGGACACATGAACAATTAACTGATACCTAAATAATATAATACATAGGTAAAAACAATTAATATATATATATATATATATATATATATATAATTTAGAAAGTGCTCTTGAAAAAACAATTGTCGGTACTAAATAATGGTAGATACATTAATAATTATTTAAACTTATTTTTTAATAAAAATATTAGTAATACAAAAGAGAATAATATTTTTAAAACCTTTAAATCAATTCAAATGTATATTTAATGGATGTTCTCCAGCCTCAAAAGAGTACTTTTGAATCATGCTCTTTGATATTTTTTTTTTTTTATAATAAAGCAGTTGGAATTAAATTATAAAATTTTATTTTGTATGTAATTAAAGTTGAACATGTGTCTAAATCAATAATTAAAAAATGTAATATTTAAATTGAGTTTTATATAATTTTTTAAGAATTCAATTTATTAACATTTTCTTATGAGTATTATTCCATAATTAATTGTGGCACATTTAATACAAAATTTTAAATAAGATCCTTCAAATATTTCTCTCCAAACATAGTGCCCTTTGGGCGGATAACTTTATGAGTTGGAATAGAGAGAAGTTGTTCTGTTGAGCGATCTTAAATGTAAGCGACAAAAAAATTGTCATGAGTGTTATCAGTACTTTCTAAATGGTTAATGAATCAATTTGAGTTATTAAAACAAATTTAGTAGGACGTTAGCTGTGATGGTACCTAGGAAGGATCATAGATAGTTAGTAGATTATGGGTAGAAAGGATATTGGTACTTTATTTGTGTAGGTTATCTGATGTGTAATAGAAGACCCAACAAGAGATTTTTGTTTGGAGTAGGAGCAGATTACATCTTCAAGAATTTGTGAGGTCATCCGTTTGGAGGAGGTGCAAGATTCACGTGTCTTTGGATGGTTGGAAGAATTCACATACTTTGGGAGCAACTAGCTGTTTGACATTCTTTTTTTTTACTTGTATCTATATAGTTTATGGAGTGTTCTTGTTGTAGTGTGTTTTTGACAATGGTGGATAGAATCTCTGCTTGTATGCAAAATGCATTGCATGTACTTAGGCTTTTCACTCTAATTGGATATTTGTGTGTGTAAGATTTGAATCTAGGGTAGAAATACTTTTTTTGTATTGTGTTTTCTGTATTAGGGTTGGAGCACTCCTTAAGTGCTTCCATTAATTTTATGTTTCGCTGTTAAAAAAAAAAAGAGGATTGGGATAGGATTAAATGGAATTACTTGAGATCCATTGTCAAAAAGGAAAATTCTGGAATAGTTTGAATTTAAGAAACGAAGTTGGCTGGGGTGCGTAATCAGCTGTGTCACTCGTTGTAGGTTCTAACGATATTGGTTGGGTACATAAAAATGTGGATAAGGAAGGTGAAGGAATATTGACATTGTGGAACAATAATGTTTTTCAATGTGAAAGGATTGAAGAGGGAAAAGGTTTTATAGCTGTAGAAGGGTAGTACAGAACTGGTGAAGGGGATAGAATTGTACTCATAGGGATTATAAACGTTTATTCCATAGGTAACTTGATTGAGAAATCTGCTTTGTAGGAAAATCTTGGTCGCATTAAGAACAGAAACTTTAACATTGCTTAGTTTGTAGTAGGAGATTTCAATTCTGTCAAAGATTCGTCCGAAAGAGAAGGGGTAGGACATCATTCCGTGAAGAAGTCTAAGATGGAGGGGTTTAATAAGTTTATAGACAATAATTTATTGTTAGACCTTCCAGTTGTTGGGAGAAAGTTTACTTGGTATAGACTTAATGGAACGAAAAAAACATATTAGATAGAGCTTTGGTCTCGAATAATTGGATGGAAATATGACCAGGGTCAAGATTGTATGTTCTTAACAGGCAAGTATCAAATCATTATGCCTCAGTGATTAAAAATAAGATAATTGATTGGGTTCTGAAGCCCTTTCAGTCTTTTGACCCATAGAAAGAATTAAAAGGGTTTAAGGAGGTGATAAGAGAGGCTTGAGCTTGTAATGTTAATTGTGACAATGCATTAGAAGGTCTTTAAATTAAACTTGAAGGACTTAAGTGAGCTCTAAAACAGTGGAGGGAGCAGGTGTGCTATAGGGAGAAAGCAAAGAAGGTCAGAAAAGTCTCAAGGGACTAACCATGTCATACATGATTGATGATTCATTTGTTTTAGAGACTGTGAGAGTTCATAGCTTGGAGATGTATGACAGTTGTATATCTTCGGATCTATTCAATGCACGAGTCTTTCGACCAGAAGTAGAGTCAAGTTTATAGTTTATCAGTATCTTATAATTGAAATTGCATTTAATTAGCTGAGATGAATGATCTTGAGGCATTTGAATTGTGTTAATCCTTGTACATTATTCTAAATGATTTTGAATTACTTAAAATTGAAAATTGGTTAACTTACCTTTTTTTCTAGTTGTGCTTGGATTTTGATATCTATCTGTGATGATCATATTTTGATACGAAAGCAGACGGTGCTATAGATGGATCTTTAGAAGACTACTTAGGTTGAGAAATGTTGATAAACATATTGTTTTCTTTTGAAAAACTTGTATGTGATTTTGTAAACATGTTTTAAAATTGCAGTTTAGTATGATTATGTAGTTTAATACCTATTAATTATGAATTAATGTAAAATGTGCATGATTGTGTTATCTTAACTGAAGTTATATTTTGTGAAGTAAGATGTTTTGAGAGAGAAGCAATCTCTTTACCTGTATCTTATGAACCATCATTAATTTTATCTATTAAGATGTATAATATGAAATTACATTCCATTATTTTATCTATTATTAAAAAGTATAATGAAGTATGAAATTAGAATCCAAGAATTCATTTAAGACACTTACATATTTTAGGTGTCTTAGATATATATCTTTTGATATCCAACATCTTTTTTCTCAAATCATATATGTAATAAATTGTAAATATTTCATTTATCTCACTAAAAAAATATTTGATTTTTGAACTTATTATATTTAAAAAAAATTGTGGTCTATTAACTTAATTTTTTTTATATAAAAATTAGTATGTATTTTTTAATATTATGTCATCACACGCGATCAAAGGAAATAAATGGACACACGAGTTGTAAAATAAAAAAACTAAGATAATATTTAACTTAGAAGGTACTCTTACAAAATTTATTGAGTACTAAAGAAAAATAAAAATTGTGCATATATGAACACATAAAAATTCAGTAAATTTATGTTTTAATTAAAAGTGTTTTTAATACAAAAGAAAATAATATCTCTTTTTGCTTTTTGATATGGCAATATTTTGCAGTTTTGCAGAGAAAGTTTATGAATAGAGTGGCCTTTGATTTTTATTTTCTTATATAATAAATTAATTTAATTTAAATTATATTTGTTTGGGTGCTAAACTGAATTTAATTCTTTTTAATGTTTTAGGATTATTATTTTGTTGAAAAGAACGTGCGAAATAGGTAGATTCTAAATTAATTTGAAAAATACAAAATATAATCTTTATTTTAAGACATTATTTAAAAAAATGGAATATTAGAATCTGTTTGACTACATGCACTTATATGCACCTTATAGTAAGAGAAAAGATATTAGAATCTGTCTGTTTGACTATGTGCACTTATATGCACTTTGTATGCTTGTACGAATTGTTATTTTCTCATACCAAAACTTCATAGATTTCATCTCTATTAAACCTGTTTAAATACAGTAACCAATAGAGGTAATCAACATTGGATTTTAAATATGAATTTTATTATTTTAAAAAATAAAATATAATAAAACAATTTTGGATTAAAAAAATGTTTTAAGAGTCAATAATTTATTTTTTATATATTTATTTCTAATTTCTTTCAATTTTAAAATTTGAAAGAAAAAGTTTAAATATTTTCATATCTATGTATTTTTTATATTTTTAATATATTAATAAAAAAATTATAAATATTTTCTTTCTCATTCAACTTGTTTCGATTGAGTGATCAAATTGATTAAAATGATAGTGAGAACTTTTTAAATTTATATTAAAAAAATGTAACACTTTAACCTTATTTTATTCTTACAGTAGAAATAACTCATGGTTACATGTTTATTTATAAACACATAAATATTGTTCAAATAATTTGTACTACAAATATTTATAAAAGAAAAAAATAATTAAATAAACTGAACATTAAATTGTTTTAACCTGAAATATTTATAATGTATTAGAGGTTATAGTAAAATGTTGGGAAGTCTCACCTTAATTATTAATGCAATTAATCATTAGTCTCTTCCTAACTAAATTATGAAAATAACTTCTATTTACATTACAAATGTTTATTTCAATAATAGAAATAACTTATATATAAATATTTACATTATAAGTGTATTTTCTTTTTGTGCAGGATATTTGGTGCTAAACAGAGAGCCCAACATGTGATACATGATTGGAGAAAAGCATATTATATTTTCAGGAACGTGCGAGCTCATCGGCATGGAGGAGTTGTAAGAATCACATATCTCTAAAAAATGAAAAGCATTCAGATATTTTGAAAGCAACTAGTTGCTTTAGTATTAATATAAAAATATTTCTACATTCATTATTAAGGTGTCTTTCAGATATATTGGAGCAGCTAGTTACTTTAGTACTAATATAAAAATATTTCTACATTTATTACTAAGGTGTAATGAGTGTACATGTTATAGTTTGTATAGAGAATTTTGTTGACAGAATCATGAATCATGATTGTACCCTAATTTATTTATGTGTTGTTTGTACTTAGGGAGTACATTTATTCCAATTGGGTATGTGAATGGTTAGTAATGAGGTTTTCAAGGTTGGATGGTACTATATACGTGTAGGATTAAGATTTAGGAGGATTTATTATATTTGTCATGTGCTTTTGTATGGGTTGGAGCACCCTTTCAATATTCTTATTAATTTTATGTTCTGTTGTTAAAAAAGTTAAAAAATGTTTTGACAAAGTCAAATTTGAATTAAACTTAATTATTGGAGAAGTTTAAGTAAGAACACATATATAAAAATCAAAGTTATATTAAAAATTCTAACTAATGGCTTAACAATGTTAATAAAAATAATGCTTTGTAATTTAAGATATATATCGAATAATGAATAATGTATGTGTATGTACATAGTCCATTCATTTATTTAGGAGCAAGTACAAGTTTATATAAAAAGGTCTTTAGGAATTTCTTATTTGGTTCGGAGGATTTTATAGTAAAAAACTTGTCTATAAGTGAAATGGTAAACCATAAACAACTAACTATATTATTTGGTGTTGGTCAGTTCATTAGTAAAATCTTTACTTTATAATAAATAATCACCTCTTATAAGGAGAAACAACTTTATATATATATATATATATATATATATATATATATATATATATATATTGTATCAGAGTTTTGATAGCTGCTAATTTTGGAGTGTTTTTATATATGAAAAAGCTTGAGTACTTGTAGATTTAAGTGTTTTTTAAAACAGTAATTATCTCTAATAATTTGAGAGATTTTGAATCTGAATTTAGGTTTTGAGTCTTGAGTTAAAGGAAATCATTTAATGTTAATTATTGTGAAATTTCAGGTATAAAAGAATGAAAAAAAATAAGAGATTGGAAGATTCATGAAAAAAAGAAATATAAAGTTTAAAATAAAAAAAACCCAAGCAAAAAGTCACTTAACCTAGGCCCAAAACCGAGTTTAAAAAGACGATTTTAGATTTTCCGATCAAGACCTAGAGGAACGGAGGTAGAAGGCAGGGACGAAAGCGAAGCACCAATTCTCTTCTTTTCTTGCAATGTTCTTTTCATTAGATTGTAATGGCTACTATGGGTAGCTAATTTTTCATCTTTGGGATTGAATGTAATCTTTTGAACTCATTTGTATTTTGGTGATTTTCATATATAATATTCAGTTTCTACCCAATTAGTATTTTCATCTTGCGCTTAATGCTAGATTTTATCTGATCAATAGAGTATTGATTTTAATTCTTGAATTTAACTGGAAAGTACTTTTAAGTTTCTAACCTCGATGAAAATACTCAATATATTAGAATACTAGAGATAGGTATCAGTGTATTGATTGCGTATAATATCTGTTCTTAATGCTGGGTAATGTACTAAATAGCTGAGAGATCAGTGTTTAGGAAATTTCCTTATGAAATTTATGCAAGCTTTATGGCCAATCAGGAAAATACTGAAGCTTCTATCTGAAATCTTGAGACATAAGTGGGACAGTTGGCAAAACAATTAGCAGATTAACAAGGGAGTCAATTTTCAGCCAACACACAAACTAATCCCAAGGAGCATTGCAAGTCAATCACAACAAAGAGTGGGAAAGTTGTAGGAGAAGGCATTGATGATAATCTTGTTGAGAGAGAGAAAAGAGTTGAGGAAGAAAAACTTGTGAGGGAGAAAAGGGGAAGAATAAAGAGAAAAGTGAGAATAGTGATGAAAAAAAAGAAGAAAATAAAAAGAGTGAAAATCAAGTGAGAAGTCCTCCAAATGTTACTCCTTTAAAAGATGTACCTTATCCACATGCTCCGTCAAGGAAGAGTAAAGAGAGACAATTTGTAGGATTCATGGATATTCTCAAAAGGCTGCAGATCAATATCCCTTTCACTGAAGCCTTAGAGCAGATGCCAACTTATACTAGATTTATGAAAGAATTGTTGACCAATAAGAGAAAATTTCCTGAGCAAGAGACAACTGAATTTGAAGCTGGATGCAGTGCTATTATTCAGAAATCTTAGCCACAAAAATCTAGAGATTTAGGAAGTTTTACTTTGCCTGTCACCATAGGAAATCTCACAGTGGGAAGAACTTTATTGGATCTTGGAGCAAGCATTAACCTTATACTTTTCTCCATGCTGAAGAAGATCGGAGATGTTGAAGTGAGACCGACAAGGATGACTCTACAACTAGTTGACAGATCCATAAGATATCCATATGGGATTGTTAAAGACTTGATAGTGAAAGTGGATAATTTTTTTCCCAGTGGATTTTGTGGTCATAGACATGGAGGAGGATGTTGAAGTTCCCTTGATTTCAGGAAGGTCATTCATGAAAACTGCTAGACTCATCATTGATGTTGATAAAGGGAAACTTAAAGTGCGCGTGCAAGATGAAGAAGTGAACTTTGATGTTTTTGAAGTTACGAAACATCCACGTGATGCAAAAAAATGTTTTAGAGTAGATGCTCTAGATGAAAATTGTACTAAATAGCAAAAGAGAATATGTGCATTTCATCCTTTGATGAAATGATAAAGGGGAAGAAAGAGAAGTGCAGAAATGTTGGGTAAGGCAAGGAAAATTCCCAAGAGTAGTGACCAAAAGTAAAGAAGGCCTCATGGAGCAGTGGAGTTAGAAGATCCCACTTTTCAGAGAAGTTGGGTGGTAAATGGCCAGAGGTTGAAGCATTATCTTGGTGGTGAGATTGAACAGCTCACCACAGTGATTCATCTGAGCGACTAATGATCATCAGGTGTCAAGCTATATGACGTTAAACGAGCGCTTCCTGGGAGGCAACCCAATGTTTGTGTGTGTTTAAATTTTATGTTTGCATATTTAGTATTGTTTTTAGTGGAATTTAGCACGAACCTTGGATCACTAGTGAAAAGTATTGTAGAGAGATTTTCGTGCCAAAAAAAAATGCAGAACCCTGACCAATTCAACTCTTATGTCGCATGGCCTGGTGACAGGCCCAGTTTTCATGGGAGAGGTGGAGTAACATTTGTAGGAGTAGGGACATCCACCACTACAGCAGATGAGGAGGAAGTAGATCAAGGAAATCAGGATGTAGAATTTGACACTGACTTTGAAAGGATTATGGAGGGAGAGTAATTCTAATCCTGATAAAACACTGGGTTCTGTAATATAAATATTACAATATGTTTGCTTTAATTTTCCGTAATTGAGCTCTTGTTATTTTTTTATGTTTGATGTGTGGTACTTAGCATAATTCCGTGGTTGAGTAAAAATTAGACTTATGATTGTTCTTAGTTAGATTAGCTTATTGAATTGGGAAAATTGAGTGGATTAGAATTCTTGAGTTTAGTTGAGTGTGAGATTAATGCATGAAAATTGAACAGGATTATGACTAGAACAAGGCTTGATAAAAATTGAGGAATTAAACCAATTAGCCAAGTGAGTCGTGAATCTTTAAACAGTAAAGAGTTCCACTGAGTTTTGTATCAAGTTGGTGTTGCCTGGTTTTTTGTGTTATTTTACTTCACAGATGAAAACATAGAGATGATTAAGACATTTTTGTAAATAAACACTTTAATCCAAAGCCAAAAAGCCAACCAGGTACAATTAATAACTAATTTTTTTGATAACCCTTTGAGCTAAATAGCTGAGGGATCAGTGTTAGAAAATTTTCTTATAAATTTCATGTCAGAGGAATCGGTGTAAATGATTTTTATATGTGCATCAATAACATCAATAGTGTAGTTACGAATATTGTATGTTTTTATCAAATCTAAAATATGAATGAGAGAGATAGATAAAGTTGAATCCCACAGTTCTTCTAGATCTTTTAAAACAATTTTAATACTCGTTGATTTATTTTATTATTGCTCTTTTATTGTTCTTTTGTTATTTAAATCAAATCATTATCAAATCATCCTGAAAAATTTATTTGCTTAGTAAGTAGTGAAACTGAGATTTTTAAGCAAAGTTGTTATTTATGGAATCAACATTTATATTTTAAAATCTATATTACTTTTGACTCAGTACACTTAAAAAAAAAAGTTATAAGTTTTTTAATATATAGCAAACATGTAATATGAAAAAACAGATAAAATAAATGTTTTGCTGGAAAGAATAGCGGTCACTGCTTTGCAGCAGTTTCTTGTGTTTATAACCTAATGGAACATCTCAATGCTAAAATTAACCTAATTGAACATCTCAATGTTAAAATTAATACGTTGATTTTAATTTGTCAACATTTTAAACCATTGATCAATGGCACACATTTCAATGTCTTTGTATAAAGCAAACTATGGGTGAATTTTGGTTGCAGAGCTAAGATTCACGCATGCATTGTTCAATCTGACAATTAAATTTGACATTTATGTCTAAGACCTTAGAAGTTCCAACGCATGTCTGCCATCTGTACACACATTTAACATTGTACCAATCAAACTCACAAATCATTTATTTTCATCTGTATTCACTTGGTATGAGACACAATAACTATCAATATTATGATTTTTAACAAACTTTACCTTATCCTTTTCCATCACACATTACTTTTCTCTTTCTTAGACAATCATATTTCCCTTACACATTATAGCTCAAGCAACAAAGTAAAATTGAACAAACACTCACACTATGAATTTGAATTCTTGTATTAATGAATGGAATAAAATGAAATGCAAAAGAACTACCATTTTGATTGAATATTTTAAGGGAGAATGAAATAAAAAGAACTATTCCATGATGCCCCTATTTTGGAGGGAGGAAAAGGGAGGTTCTGGTTGGAACATAGAGTGAATTTCTTCTGCTTTCGCACCATTTTATCCCTTTTTAAACCATTAAGCAAAGGAACCAATTTCATTCTATTATATTTCCTTCTATCATTCCAAATGTGGTTTTATCATTAAAGCTAAGTGCACCCTTATTTGCTCAATTAAAAAAATCACTTCGTGAAGTTCATTTGTTTTTTCCATTTATCATATATTCCATGATTCTTCTATATTTTGGTGTAGGGAATTAATATCTCAAATAGTACTATCACTTACAAAGTCCAGTCCTCCAAATCTGGTTATGGGAGTGGAACCGATGAATCTGTTGCAATATTAAAAAATGAATACATTTTATCTTTAAAATCAACATCATGCTTGTGTTCTTCAGTAACATTTTATATTCTCAGGTTGGAACTTTTCTACTTTCTATACGAACAACTTAACATATGAGTCGCCATCACAACCAATTTTCATGTTGTTCTTCTTCAACCACATAATATCTGTGACATTTGGTTGCAATTGTTTGACTGTGAACATTGAAGAAAGGCTAGTAGTGTAGCATGAGTTAAGGATCAAAACTAGCAAGAACCATGAAACCATCACTATGTGATTTTTTTTTTTTTTTTTTTTTAAAAAAAGAAAAAAAAAAAAAAAAAAAACTCCCCTTTTTTTCAAATTTGATTTTGCCACCATAAACTAAGAAGGTTATAGTAAAGTTTCTT
>Ga0099824_1009353_pt1 | contig 12098 bp, 6 predicted proteins | sample SiratrowhiteBW_FD_76837 | JGI IMG/M metagenome (GOLD analysis project Ga0099824, IMG submission 76837) | Root nodule microbial communities of legume samples collected from California, USA - Siratro white BW | ecosystem: Host-associated > Plants > Roots > Nodule | place: USA: California... | reverse complement strand
CTTCCATTTAGATTGAGTTCATCGCTCTTGAACAGTCCATTTTGGGCAATACCAAGAAAGTGTGTTCTTGTAAAATTTTTTTCTTACTTTTTATGCTTAATGCATTGAAAATTGGAAAAGCTTTGTTTGTTTTGATGCTTTTCATTGTTCCTTCTATTCGTTTGTTGAAAAATTTCTAGCTTCTATCCTTTTGATTTTGTTTTCTATGTTGGCCTTCGTCAACACATGGAGTTTTTTTTATGGTTTTAATTCCTTAGTGCTAATTGGGAAGCATTATTAATCCATTATATTGTTGTTGATATACCTTTTCATATGGACATACATGTTTGATGCAGAGTGCACACAGAAAAGCATTGGACATCCTGAATACAGTTGGAATATCTAACTCTGTTTTGAGGCTAATTGAGAGACGAAACCGAGTCGACCAATGGATCAAATATGCAGGAATGTTATTGACTGTCATTTTCCTGTTCGCGTTTGTTTTATGGAGACACTGATCACACTCAGATGTTCAAAATTCTGAAATTTCTTTGTTTGAGAGAGCATATAGAAGTGAGAAGCGAAGTATATTTGACAGAAATAAGCCAAACTTCAACAGCTTGTGCATCATGAGGTAGGTAAATAGAGACGAGGCTGTAATTCTTGTAACTGCTTACACCATAGTTATTTGACAGAATATATATTTTGGACTACTTTAGATTTGTAGTATTTGTTTACATTTTCCATCGTAGAGTTCAGTTCCCAAGAGATGCTTGATACAACGGATTTTGAATTTACTGAGTGAGAAAAACAAATGCACTCTATGCTTAATCCCTCTAAAAAATATTCTACTTTTTTTGTTGAGAAAATAATTTATGGTCACTTGAAAATTTTAGTATAATTGATCATAACTAAAAAAAAATCGATAAATGACCATTTATAACAGAATACAGTTATTCTAAAAAAGTTCATACCACCGGTACTTTTCAGATAAATAAACAGTGAACTTCTTATTGTACAATGGTATTATGAATTTGTAATTCAACTTAAACAATTGCATTACGCATCGAAAATACTGAATTTTGTCGCCTGTTTGTGTCCCCAAAATCGTTTAGAGCTTGTCCAATAAGAAAAGACGCGGGGATGTTTTTTGCATATTTTTTTTTAATTCAATACTACTTGAGTGCTTTTGTAGCTCATGATCATCTAATTTATCACTTTCTAACTTGTAAAATAAATAAGTTTATCACTTTCTAACTTGTAAAATAAATTACCATGTCTGTTCATTAACGATGTGTTGGTGCTGCAAAAATATTTTGGATTATCTCTATTATTTGATTGTCTTAGTTTGGCTTATGATTTTCTTAAGTAAGGGTTTTTGCTCTAGGTTTTATGAACATTTTCAAACGTTGTATAATAGTAATGGTATTGAATAATGTGTAATAGTTCTGATCCCTGATACGTACCACCAAGGTATATTTTGTGTGATTTCGCAGCCATCTGTGTCACTATCGATTCAGTAGGAATAAAACTCATTTTGTCCCTGAGTATGAATTTTAGAGAATTTTGAGGTGGTAATCTTGGGCTCTCCCTCTAACGCCCAATCGTTTTCCATTTACTGTTTCCTCACCATTTTCAAGCCCCCAACGAGAAACCTCGCCATTTCAACCTCGTTAGTTTTCTGTCCTTGAACCTTAACAATGTTGATAATAACTATTGATTTAATACCTCGCCATTACTCTAATCTCTTGTCATTAATGAAATTTTGTATAAAATACATGTGATCATTACTTTGAAATACGCTTGCAATTATTGTTCTCAGTGTCTTAAGCTCGCACACAGAAGAAGGAATAATTTTTTTGTATTATTTTCTTATTTAGTTGAAGAACGAATAAAGAGAAAGAAAACAACACAGAAGTAGATTTCAAAAACTAAAAAGTTCAAAAAACAATCATTTTAAGTCAAATTTTCAATTTTTTTCTTCTTTTTTCACTTTCTTTTAAATATATCCTTTAATATGAAAACAGTATAAATCCATTCTCTCCATGTTATCTCAAACATTCTCCAAACGTTTCCACTCAATTTGTTCTGTCTTTCTCTTTTCTCTATTAAAAGTATTGAAATTTCACCTTAATATCATTCCATACAATCTTATGCTTGATCAGTTCATTAACTCGAACTTTTTCTATTGAAATATCATTACCTTGTCCGTGCTAATGCCAACATATTATGAGTAACTTTTGGTAACTGATGGTGTTGAAATAGAGGAGCTTGCATTCAAATTTAACTGATAAAAGAGGCCCAGCTCAACAACATTTTCTTGGAAACCAAGTACACTATGATAGTGTCAGGTGACATAAATTGAAAATAAACACAAGAAGTGGATAACAACAATTAAGACTGCTAGATAATGAGCCTTATATAACATTGCCTGGATAAAATACACAGCAGGCAAAATTTTCATTAATGATGACTAGTATTCTAATAGTCCTTTGCTATGGCTCATGCTTGCTCTAGATGGCAACTCCTAAGGGAGAAACTTCCATCTTGGGTATGATCTTCTCTGGTTCTACAGCTTTTACTTGGTTGCCATAAGCTGATGCATGCACTCCAAGTGCTGCTCTACCAGATGGATCAAGGTTGTTAGACCAGGCAGCATCCCACTCTACAGCTTTTGCTGTGCTACATGCAACACTTGGTCCACCAGGAACACTGAGCCTAGCTGAGTTCTACAAAATCAAATTAAGGAACACACAGATTTGGATCAGCCCTTGTTAAATCAACATGAATTTTTCAATATGTAGGTATGGTTGATGAAATTTACCTGAGGGAAGAACCTCTCAAATATCATTCTATAGTAGTATGCTTCTTTGCTGGTTGGAGTGTTGAAGGGGAAAATGTTAGCAGCATTGAGCATCATTCTATCAGTCACCTGTAAGAAATTTTGAAGAACCAATATTAATTAGCAGTATGAAATGTTATGACAATAAGAAGGAAGGGGTTTCGTTCAAGTTTTACATGTTTCTCAGCATGAGCTTTAAGGCCGTCAATCCAGCCATAGCCAACTCCATCACTGAATTGTTCTTTCTGCCTATATAAAATGTGCTGCATAAAGTGAAACTCTAACATGTTAGTTTAACAAATTAATTTAGCAAAATTATAAAACATTGCTGCAAATTAGAGTACCTTTGGCAGATAAGGATGCTCTTCATCATCAAATGCCCTCCTCAGTACCCATTTCTCAATTCTGCCTTCTTCTTTTTTTATCTGAACAGATTAAGTAGTAACCACTTAATAAAATGTAACATTTTTCAAGTGATGGTGTGTTGCAACTTTTTGTACACTTACCATTTTATTCTCAGGATCAATATTCATTGCAACTTTGATAAACTCTTTGTCCAAAAATGGTACTCTGGCTTCTAGACCCCAGGCAAAGGTCGATTTATTGGCTCGCAAGCAATCATATTTGTGGAGTGCTTTAATCTGCATCAAAGAGAAAAAAAAAATATATTATCTATTAACCCTTTTACTTCAACACTCCAGCCACTTAAATTGAGCAAGCAATAAGTATGATAACTCTGTGACCTTGCGGCATGTTTCTTGGTGGAACTCTTCTTTGTTGGGTGCCTTGTGGAAATATAGATAACCTCCAAAGATCTCATCAGATCCTTCTCCAGAGATAACCCACTTGACTCCTAGTGACTTAATCTTACGAGACATCAGAAACATGGGAATGCTTGCTCTAATTGTGGTTACATCATATGTTTCAATGTGGTAGATCACATCTTCAATGGCATCTATGCCATCCTGCATATTATCATATATAAAACATTTACTAATTATGATTTCACACCTCAAAATGCCCCCAAATTTTGAGTTGTAAACTACAATCTCGTTGAGATGTACCTGAACAGTATAGTGAAATTCATGATGTACAGTTCCTATATAATCTGCTACTTCTCTTGCAGCCTTCAGGTCTGGTGCACCCTACTCAGTATAATATAATCAAAGATCAAGACAAACTTCATGGTTTCTTTCTTTTATTGACAAATCTACTACACTTGCAAGAATAGGTACACACGCACCTCAAGTCCTACACAGAAAGAGTGTAGTTTTGTTCCCCATTGCTTTGCAGCATTTGTGCCTTCAAGGTAGCGAGCCGTAACAGCTGCAACCAACGAAGAGTCCAAACCTCCAGAGAGCAAAACACCAAAAGGCACATCAGTCATCAACCTTTTGATCACCGCCTGCAAATAACATTCAATGTTTCTATTAAAATGGTGTGTTCGGATAAACAACTTAATCAACTACTTGCTTAAATAAAAGTTTATCATCTGAAAGCATATTCTACAAAAGCTTTTCCAAAGCTAACCAAGTAGGTGCTTTTTGGATAAACTTTCAATTACAATGATGTGTTGAGTCTTCTGTGTATCTTACCTTCTCAAAGGCATGCCTCAAAGCTAGAGGGTCATAAGGGGCTGAAGGAATAGCCTCAGAGAACCATGGAGGATTGTACCATCTACGAAACTCTCTCTCTTTGCTGGAGTACAAGTGACCAGGTGGAAAAGACTCGAAATGTTCACAATCATCATTTAGCCCCTTCAATTCTGATGAAATCCAGACAGAGCCTGAACAGAAAGTATGCAAACTAGTCATTATTTATTCAATTCAAATCTCTTGTTTTAGAACACATAAATTCAATTCAAAAGCAGGGCACGTATTTTAAGATTACCATCTAGTCCCCAACCAATGTATAGGGAAGTGACTCCAATAGCATCTCGTGCCACTATAAAACTGTTGTCACGGGTATCCAACAGAACAAATGAAAATATACCATCAAGCATGTCCACAAAGTTTTCTCCGTGCTCCTCGTACTAAAACAAAACCAGCAACATACAGGTGATAAGAACAAGAAGTCCAATCATGAGTAACCACAGAAATGAAAATTTTAAGGAGTCTTAGAATAAGTTGTAATGAATAAAATACAAAGTTTCTAAAGTTTCTCTTGGTTTTCATGCATACATGATCAGGTTACAATTGTTGCAAAAAGTATACATAAAGATGACGACTAACCAGGTGAGCAATAACATCACAGTCACTTCCTGTACGGAACGTGTGATTAGGCAATTGTTTCCTGAGTTCTTCATGATTGTAGATCTCTCCATTCACCTGCAGTCATAAATTTATCGCAGTTAAATTCGTGAGATTAAGAAGTAAATGTAACAAGGTATATGTTACTTTGGAATAAATTCCAGTTTTTTGTATTACAACTTATCTATTATGATATGAGTCTAATAGTCAAAGTGTAAATTAGTGTAAACTAATCAGAAACAGCTGTTGAATAAAGGCTTACCGTAACAGCAATAGTTTTGTCTTCATTGAAGAGAGGTTGATCACCAGAAGCTGGATCAACTATGGCTAAACGTTGATGAGCCAAATAGCAATCTCCATATTGGTGGAGCCCACTCCAGTCAGGACCACGGTGCTTCAATCTGTGACATCATCCAATGGTAAATTATTAGTACTTTTTTAACTGACGGCTTTGAAAATTTCCTTTGGCACTTTCAAACAAATTAACTCCATCCATTACTTTCAAACTGTTCTTCTTCTGTTGTACTTTTCCACCACAAAGTTACCAAAAATTTCACAGCAAGGTAGACCCCACATGCCACTTGTTTATCCAAATAAGTTAGTGATCTAACCAGAATATTTGTTTATTCTAGAATCCACTTAGCTTGTCAAAGTCCAAACATGTTTATCCTTAAATACTTGTTGCATCCAAAAGGTTGGCATCATAGTGCCCCCAATATTAAGCAATAAATGATTTCAACACTTACATAAGTTTAAGTCGTTCCCTTTAAAATATTGAATGAACTTGATGAACTTGACAGTAGAAAATTACAAGCACAGTGGTATACTTTATCAATATTTATTATTTTTATCACATCATATAACTTGTTAACAAACACTTCTCTCTTGGTATTAACCAAAGATTAATGTCCACCAATTTTTTTCCCTAGAAGACACCACCATGAAAGTTAAAACAATCAAACAAAATTATAAGCGCCACCATTTTTATGGTTCTTCTGCTCTCATGCCAGTGTACAAAGCATAATAATAATAATAATAATAATAACTTAAACAACTTTTGGACACTTCACTTTTCCATATCTCTTCTTATACGAAAGAATTACTATGACATCTATATTTTTGTCTCGCTTTTATCTCTCTAAGTGTCATAGTCATCTTTACAGCTAGTTTGATGTATATTAGTTGCGAAAAATACAGTTACCACCATGCTGAGTTCTCACTTTTCAGTGATGGAAAAGTTCAGTATAGGGGAAGAATTATTTTCTTGGGCTGGGGAAAAATGCATAAAGCAAGAAACTTTGCATAGAAACATCAAAGTTGAGCAAAAGGGTATTTGAAAAGAAAGCAGCTCAAGATTAATTTTCTTGTTTGTTTCTTTTATTTTTTGTAAATAAGAAGAAGACAAAGAGAGAATCATTGCCTGCGAGAAAGCTCAAGGACGCGGACCCTCTTGGCTTGTGATGAATCAGAGCAACCAAGCACAGCAAGGATGCCACACATTGCGTTATGATAAAATTGGTATGATATGATATGTGAACTACGACGAAGAGAGAAAAACTAAGAAGAAAATAGAGAAAGTGCAATGAGATAAAGAGAGAAAGAAGAAAATTGTTTAAGAAACGAAGATGAAGGAGTGAGAGAGGGAACGTACGACACGTAGAATGGTTCGTAGTTGAAAGAGTTAAGTGCTCCACATAACAACGTACACGTATTTATACGCAAAGGTTGGACCCCAAACGGCGTCGTTTCCTCTGATGTCGCTCTCACCAATGCCGTGCGAAATTTAACCGGCTACCGGCTGTAGAGGTTACTCTCACAGGGACCACCGCCAATTGCCTCTTGGGTATCGCCACGTGGTGTGACGTGGTTTGCTATGGGATATTTTTGTCACTTTATTTAATTATGATTATTATATTACATAATCTTTTATTTATTATTTGATTCCTTTTCTCTTTTGAGATGAGCGATTCGCTGCTTCCCGTTTTGTCTCGTCTCCAATTAAGAGAGAGATGTTTATCACTTTATCCTTAAATTTAATAATTTTTTCTTTTGTGAAATTCTTCCAGAGTTTATGAGAATCAATTAAGTGTTACGTCAGCTTGTGCTCTGTTTTTCAGATATTAAAATGGTGGAAAGTTGAAAATATCATTCTTGTAATGTTTAAATTATTCTACTTATTAAGCCAAGTCTTAAGATTCTTATGAGATTACTTCATATTGGAATCGGATTTAATTGGGTTGTTCGTCATCAATACTTTAATTTCCCAGTGTAACCACTATTTTTATTAATTAATTAAAGAGTAATTATGGAAGTTCCAAATTGACTAAAAAAACTTGTATTTCCCTAAAATCAATCTTTTGTGTGGAATACTAATATTTACAAAATATAGAAAGTTTGAATAAAAACAATAGATGATTGTTTTATTACTATCCTTTTCTAGTATAAATAGTAAAATTTTATTTTATTGCTTATAAAATTTTTAAGTTAGATTAGATGATTTTGTACAATTTTTTTAGTTAAAATAATTATTTATTATTATTAATTTTTTTATATTTTAAATTTTGGTTTGAAGTCAAACTAGTATAATTTAAGAAAAGAAGGTTCAAAATTTATATCAAACAATACACTATATATATAACATAAACTTACTTAAACTTGTTAATGGAAATTAGCATTCGCCTAATAACGTGGGGATTTGTAAATGCATTGGTCAGAAAAAATTGCTTAAAATAATATTGAGGAACTGAAAATTGGTGTACAGACAAAAAAAAAATGTAGGAAAAATAAGTGTGACAAATTATTTTTATTTTTGGGTGTATATGACAAATTATATCTAACCGTGCAAGTTACTTAAAATGAATAACTAACTAGTAAGTTTTTCTTTGTTTTTTTGGCAATGATTTGGGGTGAAGTTTTCATCTAAAATATGATTTATGACTTCAATTATGATTGAGAAAATGCAAATTGGACACGATGCGTATCCAACAATTTATATGACATTATTTTTTTATTTATAAAAAAATAAAATAAAATAAAAAGGATAAAAAAATTATTGTAGAAATTACTATATGAAATTTTTATTATATATAATATTTTTCGATTTTAAAAAGTCAAAATGATTACATTGCTCGATGAAAGAATTAACTTGTAGAAACCCTTAGTACGCGTGTTATCGACGTGGCTTAATTTGATTATTAGTAACTTCCTATTTCTAACTTTATATTAAATTCAAGTTTCAATTCATGTCATCAAACCTATGAACATGTTATTTAGAATTGTTCGAGGAAACCTCATAATTATCAATTTTAGCAATTACAAAAGTCAGAGGACTTATATGTGATCCAGTTTCTTTTAGAATTCAAAGTTACTTTTAGAGGATGTTTTATAGAAAAATTCCTTTATAAGTTTTCTAAAAATATTAATGTTTTAGAATATTAAATTTTGGTATGAGTGCTTTAAAAGCAAGTCCAAGAAATTTAAGAATCAGACTTTTTTTCACTAAAAAGTTCTTATGGAGGGCAAATTTTTTTTGTATAAAACTAAATTATAACTTTGGTTTTCGTTTTAATTTGAGTTGTGATTTTGATATATGTTATTTATGATTTTAGTCTCCGAATTGAAAAAAAAAATGTGATATTAGTCTAATCCTGAATTTTACACATGTTTTTGTTTATTTAACTTTTTTATATTTTAATTAATTAAATAATATTGATAGTATCATTCATTAGTGTTAGATTTAATGTTAAATTCAACAATAACAAAACGTCAAATTGTAAACTGTAAGAATCCTACTAATTTAAGTATATACATACATTAAATATTTATTAATTTTCATAAATGCATACACTAATTATAATAACACTAATAAAAATTTACATAAAATATTTCAATCCACAAGTGAACCCAAGTCTTTTTATTTTTATTTTTTTACAAAATATATGAATTTAAAGATTTGTCAGACACAGTAAAAAATTTCATCTAACACATTTATAAATTTCATCTAAAGGATAAAAAATAATAAGATGAATTATAAATTATTTGTGTATGACAAGAATAGATAATTTATGTCAGGAAAAAAATATGAAACGCATGTAAAAGGTTATCATTAAACTAGTAAAATTGAATAATGATCAAATGAAATATAATTTAAAATCTTTTTTAAGAATTTATTTATTAAGATAAGAATAGAAGTTACTATTCATGAATTCATGATATGCTATGAAACGTTTTAATTCCTTTTATTTCATTAAAAATCTTTTAGAAGTAATTGATTGAATTATATTTTAACAGTTTATTGAAAATATTTATCTTTTATAAACTAATCATTAAAGTATTAATTCAATTGGGACCAAAATATAAAAAGTACAATTCAAGTTGAAGAAAGCTTAATTATTACAAGTCATTATGCTATAGATAAGAACAAAGATATGTACATAATTTATTACAAAAGAATCAATATAGTAAGAGAGAAAAGTAACACTAGATCATAAGAGACAATTATTATATATAAACTATTATATATTATATTTTTTTTTATCAAGTGAAGTTAATTATTATAAGTGATATTATAAATAAAAGCATGATCATAAAGTAAGTACACACATTATTACAAGAGAAATAACAAAATTATAAAAGAGAAAAAATCCTCATATTAATACATTAACACTCAAAAGTAATTAAATAAGGGAAAGAGACACTTGTTATTTATAAATTATAACATCCTGAAAGAAAATGTATATTGTCTAACATACAAGTGAATTCAACAAAAGAAAAACAAATTCTAAAATAAAGTTTATAATCTTTCACATACTCCTGCACCTGCATTTATATCTGTTCATGTACATAGTACAATAATCCCAGTTTACAAAACAATAAGAAAAACAAGGATAAACTACTGAAAATAAAATTTTATAACATAATCAATACACGTAAAAAGAGCAAACCATATCAGTTATTCATAAAAATTTCTTAAAAGATTAACATATAAGTTTCAATACTAAATACATTTCCATTTTGAGTATTCATATCAAACATCATACATAAATGGACTACATCACATTTAACGACCACACATGGACCACATCACCCACATCGGTCACACATGGACCACATCATACATATCGGTCACACATAGATCATATCACATATATAGGTCATACATGGACTAATATCTTCCGGAAGACTCATTAAGTATGCCCCTACCAGATAATAACATCTAATGCAATACCCAAGACTTAGATTTAGCAATTCTAAAAGAAATGATCAATCCAATACCCAAGATTTAGATTATCAGCGAATCTAAGAGAAAGGACTAATCCAATACCCAAGACTTAGACTGCCATTCAAATCTAAGAGAAAGGATCAGAGTAAGTTCAAACATCCAATACCGAGTTTCACCAACAGTCCCGGTGTGTATGAACTCCCTCACTAACTTCTCACCACCTAATATCTCAATCTACTTGACTTAGATCATCAATGAATCTAGAAGATCTCTGTTAAACATAGGCATGCTATACTTAATGTACACAAACAAGCATAACTCATATGACATCAACTTCATCATTCGATCATTAATATCAATACCCATAATCCACAAATAATAGTGTCAGAATATTTCCACAACCATAACAACACTTAATAATTAAATCATCAAATATCATTCTAAAAATATCTTTAACATTATAACAACATATATCTAGTAGATTCACCAAACTCATTTTCTAAATCAAAACGTTCAATTCAAAAACAATTCCTCAATCAATCATGCATAAAGGCATATTTTATTCAATAACTGATCTCAAACTTTTAAAACATATTAAAGTCTTGTCACAAGTCATATTCAATCCATCAAACAACAATCAAAAGTTCTTAGCATGCTATTTTCTAACATCTTTACTCAAATAAGTAAAATTAATCACAAAGATCAAGATAATCAAACTTATTCAATGCTCAAGAGTCAGACCTGCAAGAAAGACTTGAGCACTAATAATCACATATTCAAAATCTCTGAGTTCTATTTAAAAGTAACTAAATAGTATAAAAACAAGTTACTAGCTTCCCTTACCTAATGACGATTACCCAAAACAATTCTTCCAAACTAGCTAGTGACACTAAACCAATCTCTAGGAATCTAGAATAAGTTATCAAAACAAAACTAAATTTTAGTATAATCTTAATTAAGTTGAGAGAAATACTTTTTTCAAAGATGTCTCTACTAAGATTGATGACAAAAACCTAAGGGAAAATAGAGAATAAGAGATCTTTAGAGTAAATGTGAACTTCCTGTTTGAGATTCTGATCGGTTAAAAATGATCTTTAATTCCTCAGCTACTGTAGGGTGTTATTAAAATTTAAAACAGATGATGTATGAGGGAAAAAAGCTAGAGAGAAGGGAGAGAGATTTTGAGAATATGAGAGAGACACAATGGAGAGAGAAAGAAATTTTTGGAGGTGCAGGGATGCATGCATGCCTCTATCTTTTTTTAATGTACCTTACATAAACTATTATTTTCTTCTTGTCTGAGTGAGGTGTTCCTAACTTTATTATGTTTGTCATTATTATCATGATTTTATTTGATTGATATATAAATTGACCAGGATAAAAATTTTTATATTTTTTTTCCTATATGATATCAACGAGGATGTTCCTCATTTCATTATTTTGTTTTATTGATATTCTTTTAACTTAAAAAGGATATTGTTAATTTATCTTTCATTACACTTCTTTTAAAAAATATAAATTTAAATTAAATGTAACTAAAAGTTAAATTTTAAGATTTAAATGAGTTGAAATTGGACCCAATTAAGGTTATTAATAAGATGAATAAACTTTTTAATATTTTTATTTTGCCAATAACGATTAATTTACAAATTTAAATATTTATAAAATAATATATATATATATATATATATATATATATATATATATTATTTATAGATATAAAGATATTACGTTAACAGATAGATGAAATATTTATTTATTATTTTTAAATTAAATGTAACTAAAAGTTAAATTTTAAGATTTAAAT
>Ga0099824_1009351_pt1 | contig 12099 bp, 10 predicted proteins | sample SiratrowhiteBW_FD_76837 | JGI IMG/M metagenome (GOLD analysis project Ga0099824, IMG submission 76837) | Root nodule microbial communities of legume samples collected from California, USA - Siratro white BW | ecosystem: Host-associated > Plants > Roots > Nodule | place: USA: California... | reverse complement strand
TATATATATATATATATATATATATATATATATATATATATATATATATATTCACTTGTGCGTTTTTAGTCCCTAAATAATTTATTTGAAAGATCTAAATTTTATATTTTCTAAAAAAAAAGAAACTAACAGAGTTTTTTTTTTTTTTTATAAAATTTGGAAAAATGATATCGAATTAACTTTATTTTTCAAAATATTAAAACTATAATTAAGTCAATTAATATATGCAACAAAAATATCAACCTTTACCAAGTTATATAAAAAATCATTCCTTATGTAACTTATATCTCTTATATATATAAATATATAATTTCGAGTTGTAACCTTATAGCGTTTGTATTTAATTGATCAATTTTGAACTACTTGTTTACTTGGTTATGACTTTTTCAATTAATTATTTATTTATTGAAATTCTGAATATTTTTCTTACAGTTTTCAAGATATGGATAAATAATTTTCTTGATGAAGTTTATCCCAAAAGGCCTGTAGATTATGTATGACATTGACGTGCTCCCAAATAAGAAAAAAAAAAAAAACCAACTATATTTGATTACAGAAAGCTCTTCATGACCAAGTCTTTTAATATTAAAGTGGTGTATGCAAGTTGTGAATTCGGCTCACCCACCATATAGATAATATAATTTTCTAGCAAAACAAAGTGTTTCATCCTTGGAGGATAGATATTTCTAAACAAAATACTTTAGTTTCCTTTCCTCACTGGTCAAAAAATACTTATTGGTCATTCTCATTGAAATAAATTCAATCTAATTTAATTTTTATCGGTTAAATGACAAATTGTGCATATTGATTATAAAATTTAACTTTATTCGTTCAAAATTATTTTTAAAAGTATTTATTGTATAATAATTTAGTTATTTAATATTTGTAGTTTATTTTAGTTTTGATATTTAATTTGTAACTATAGTTTTTGTCTAATTTTATTTACAACAATTACATAATTTATTTAAAAATTATTCTAAATATAAAAAATTGAAAATTACGAATTTTTTAATAAAAAAATATTTTTAGAATTTTTAATTCTACTCAATCCAACTCAATTAAAGATTAATTAGATTAGATATAACAAAAAAACAAAAACAAAAACTTTACTCAACCCCTCAAAAAATATTAGATTAGATGATGAGTTTATTAAAATTCAGGTGTATAAATCTTTATTGTTTTTAATGCTCTCTTATCATTATTATAATAACACGAATTAATTATCAATAAATATATTACCATGTTAAAAGCCTTGGACCTACTATTTTTGAGACTAGTTTATCATAAACATGGACATAGTCTAACAAAGAAAAAGACTATTTCAAACGCCGAACGTATTTTATTAAATAACTTTTTTAAATGATTTTTTTTTATTTCAATCTGTCAAGCATAAGTCTTGTCTTAATATGAAAAAAAAAGGTGTTGTCTTAAGTATTAATTGGAGATAACTAAATAGTTTCTACACAATTTATTACCTGCATACTCTTTTTTTTTTGTTTAGCAAAACAAATACAAATAGTTATGGATTTATAGACTAAGTATAATATAATATTATACTACTAAATAAAATTATTAACAGAAAATATTAAAAAATAATATCAATAGTAATTATAATTATTATAGAAGAAGGATGAAGTGTATATTAGTTCACATTGTGACTTTTTTCTATTTTGGTATAATTTTTTTTAGAAATTCTCAGAATGGATAAAAGAAAAAATTATTTTCATTATGGATAAATTGTGTCAAGTACGATTTTATTACAAAAATTAATGAAATTATCTTACCATAATACAATTTTAAAAATTTAACTAAAATCGTATAATATTAGTACGAATTTTAGTATAATAAAATTAAACTAAAATTGTATCATCTCAGTACGATTTCAATTTAATAACAACATAATTTTTTCATAATGAAATCTTACCAAATTGACTCAATTAAAAAAAATTACCTATTTTGAAAATTTAAATAAAAAATTACACAAAAATAAAAAAAATCCCAAAATTATAAAAGAATTTTAGTATATTTTGGTGATATTGGATGACGTGGGAGGACCAATAAATCAGCATTGACTCTAGATACCGTAGTCAACGCGTTGCTGCTCTCATTTTTTACTTTAACGTATTTGTGAATATTTTCGTAAGATGTGTAAAATTTCAAGCTGACGTCTACGTAAATATAAAATAAAAACCTTTTAATCATTAATATAACTTTGTAAATCATCACAAACAACCCACCACTCTAAAGTTTGAGCAACTTCATAAAAAAATTTATCGTTTACCAATAAAGAAAAATGGTCAGGTGTAAATAGAATATATAGTATATTACTGCCAGTAAAATTGTTCCACTTTAATTCAGCCGTACTCAAAACTCTAATTTGGCATCACTTATTTAAACCATAATAACAAGTTCTATAAATGAAAGAATACTAATCAGGTTTCACATTCTCATAACCACTTAAAAATTAGTGTGGAAGTAGTGAAAACTGTTCAAAAACTAATTTGAACTGGCATTTAAATATTTAAATTCAATTTAAATATGTTATGATAAACAAAAATAGATATTCATACTAAAATAATCAATTATTTTTTATAATAAATGTAATCTGATTATATTTCCTCTGATATTTATGATGTACTTGATTGATATTTTAACACTATATATATATATATAATCTTTTTATCAATAATAAATAATAAAATTAGTGAAAATATTTGGAATATTGCAATTCTTTATACACAAAATAACATATACACAAGATTTTTAAACCTGTTTCAGCTGTACAGGCTTTAAAAAAACTAATTAATGAACAGTTTCCATCAAATTAGTCTACATAAAAATAAAAACAAGACATAAAATTCCAAAATTTATGGACAAAATAATAAGGGTGACAAGCAGGTTCCAGCACCTCATCCTGCGGTGAATAAATATATAATATAAGAAAAACATCGTCCCCGATCTCTTGGACGTACTCTAGGTTCACTTTCTTCTCTGTCTCTAGCTGATTAACACATACGTGCCAAGTCATATGTGTGTGTATATATATATATATATATAACAGTGTGAAAACCAATATTGTTGTTCGTTCTCTCTGAAATCAGACACAAACATGATGTTTGAACTAAAGCTGATTGTGTTAACTATGATGTTGTGGAGCAGTGGTGCAAGGGGTGATCCACAGGCACTTCTGCTAAACACTGGGTGCAGCACATACAACACTACCAACGAGCAGAATATCTATGACAGTATCAAAGCAGCATTATCAAAACTTAGAGGAGATATTAGCAATGACAGCAAGCACTTTGGCACAACACAACAATTCATAGGAGATGTTCTCACATATGCTATGTTTCAATGCAGAAACTATCTCTCCAAAAATGACTGTCTTTCTTGTTTCAACACCGCCTCAACCCAAACCCGCAACTGCGCAGCCAACGCGGCTAGATTCATCTACGATGGTTGCTTCCTCAGTTACATGTCATCCAGAGTTCAGATGTTTTACATGATCAATGTTGATTTTCAACGTTAAGAATTATTATGTTATCGATTATTTTAAGTAAAGCGCAAAATTTATCAACTACTAAATTATAATTATCTATTATTTAACAATAGAAAGAAAATATAATTATTCATATTTAATATATATATATATATATATATATATATATATATATATATATAATGATTACATGTTGATCTTAATTTGAGTTAATAAAGATATGAATTATATGAAAGAAATAACCCATTTAGGATTTTTAATTTAGTTTGATTATTATAGATTTTTAATTTAGTTTGATTGTTATAGAGAAATATAACTTTTATATATCGAGCACATATATTGTACAAATAGGTACAATATATATAAATTACAAAAATATTTTGTTCTTGAGTAATTATAACAGAAAGATACAAAAAGATATGTATATGATGACAAATAATTAAAAAATAACATAAGTTATAATTAAAGAATAACATGACATAGGATATAATTAAGGGTGTGTTATGATGTATGTGTATGATTTGCGGCTGATTATATTTTATGAATGGAAAGAGAGTCTACACGCCCCCGCAAGATAGAAGAGGGAGACAGAACGTGTCAATATTGTCTAGAAGAAATGTATGACGAAAGTGAGACAAACACAAGATTGACACAAAGGTAGGTAGCTCAATATTATCATAAAATAATTGCGACGTCTTGATGATTGGATGACCAAACTCCTTTAATAGTTCCTGTAACCACAACAGTTCAGTGGTGGTGGACATTATAGTTTGATATTCAGCCTCTATTGAAGATTTAACAACAGTGAGTTACTTCTTATAGGACAAGAGATGGCATTGGGCCCCATATAAATAAGATAGACAGCAGTAGACTTGTGATCATGAGTATCTCCAACCCAATCAGAATTACAAAATATTGTGAGAGAGATCTGTGGTGCGAGAGAGGTGAAAACCATGGTCAAGTGTTCTTTTGAGATAGCGGAGTAAACATTTTGCAGTTTTCATGTGAATTTTAGTGGGAGCTTGCATGTACTGTGATAGTTTATTCACTGAGAAAGAAAATTTGGGCGGGTGAGATACAAATATTGTAGGGAACCAATAATACGACGGAACTCCCGGATATCACATGAGGGAGCATCAGACATTGGAGTCAAATCGCATGAAGTAGAAAGAGGGGTGGAGATGGGCTTTGCCTCTTGAATGTTGGTAGAAATCAATAACTCGCGTACATAGTGCTGTTGTGAAAGAAACAAACCTTGAGATATAAGGAGGATTTCCATATCAAGGAAATGATGAGGAGACCTGAGATCCTTTAGAGAGAACTTGCAAGGGTAGTCTTGAATGTATTCAGAAATGAGTTGTTATTGCCTACAAGTAGTACGTAAACAAGAAAGTATGCAACAACACCATCTCGATAGTACACAAATAGATAAGTGTTAGATCGTGAATTAAAAAAATTCATATGTAATAAGAAAATACTTTAGAGCATTATACTAAGCACGAGGTGCTTATTTGAGATCGTACAACCCTTTGTGAAGCTTGCATACAGAATCTGGAAAGTGAGAGTTGACAAAATTTGATGGTTGAGACATGTAAATATCTTCCGAGATACTACCATGAAGAAATGCATTATTAATATCCATTTGACATAAAGGCCAACCATTAGAGAGAGCAATGCAGAGAACTAGCTTTATAGTCTGAATACTGGGATGTTGATGAAGCCCTTTGGCAACAAGACGAGCTTTATATCGAGTTATAGAGCCATCAAGATCTCGCTCTAGACGAAAAATCCACTTGTTACCGATAATCTTGAACTTTGGTTGCTTAGGGAGAATGGATCATGTACCATTGGCAAGTAATGCATTGAATTCTTCTGACATTGCTTGCCTCCACTCAGAATGTTTCAAAGCCTAGGAAATACAAGAAGGTTCATATTGGTCAGATGAAGGAAATTTTGGTGACTAGGTGAAGTTGTTTGGGTTTAAAGATGCCATTTTTAGATCTTGTGACCATTGGTTGGGACAATTATTTTGGTCCAGGCGAGCATGAGGATGATCTACGTGCATGATCATCATGATTGGATGGAGGAGAGGATTCACTAGAATTTGGTAATACATGAGGAGGGGATGAGGTATATGGTGATGTTGGCATGGATATAGCAAAAGATAAGTTTTGAGATGTGGTAGGTAAAAAGGAGGCAATGGAGATGGAATTTGAATTTTGAGATATGGATTTTGGAATGATTTGTATGTGATTTAAGGGTGTGGAGCTAGATGGTTGTATGCATGTAAGGATGAATGTTGGAGAGGGAAAAGAGGTAGTTATAAGTGCAGAAGAATAAGGGAAAACATTTTCTACAAAGTGCACGTATCTTGAGGTATATAATTTTTCAGTTTGAAATTGTAACACAGATAAGCACTTTGTAGCCATAATGGCAAAATCAAAATCATCAACATAATGATCAATAAGTGCAAGTTCATCAGCTACGGAACGAATAGAGCGCAAATAGTCACAGACATTAGAGTCACCTTTGGTGATGGAGGAAAGACCCTCTTTAAGAGACATGATCCGAGTGCGAGACCAATTGGCATAAAACTTTGTCAGTCTTGACATTGCATCAACAAAAGAGGTAGCAGAGGACATCATAATCTGTGCCTCAGGACCACCAGTACCAAAGAGAGCCAGAAAAGTAGGATTTTCAACAGATGCATCACTAGTTCCAATTGTTGCTAGAGGACATGGAAGGGTGCCAAAAACATAGTGGAGTATATTATTCGCAGTCAATAATAGAGTAACTTGCTTGTACTAGGTGAGGTAATTTGAAAAAGACAGTTTAATGAGTAGTTGAGTTGCTGTGACAAGGTCCACAACAGAGTAAGTGGAAGAAGTAGAGATGACCATTGAGAAGATCGAAAATGACTAGTTAAGCTTGTAGCTTTGAAACCATATAGAGAAATATAATTTTTATATATTGAGCACATATATCGTACAAATATGTACGAGTATATATATGAATTACAAAAGGATTTTTTCATGAATAATTGTAACGGAAAGATACAAAAAATATGTACAGGATAACAAATAATTAAGGGATAACATAAGCTATAATTAAGGGATGATATAAGCTATAATTAAGGGTGTGTTATGATGCATGCGCATGATCTGTGGCTGATTGTTTCTAATGAATGGAGAGAGAGTCTACAATTATAACATATAAGTACATCAAATTATATAAGAATAAGAAGGATTAGAACTTGGAATAGAATAAGATATTTGATTCATCATCTTGTTGATTTTTGTTTTTTTGCTAAATCAATCAATGATCTTAGCAAAGAATAAAGAGAATGAAGAGTGCTAAATCAATCAAAAGAACATTATAGAGAACTATAATTTTATTCCTTAATATGATAAAATAAAAATAAAAATTTGACTATAAGCAGTGATAGGGACTCTTCTATTTATTATTAATTAATAATGAGTTCAACCCACATATTATCAGCTGACGTAGTCAAATGTATATTCACACAATATAAACAATATTATTTTATGTAAGCAAATAAATAATAACAATAATGGTTAATCTTTACAAATTACTAATTTATGTAAGTCCACAAAATAATTAATCTAACATTCTCCCACTTGGACAACATAAATTAGATCACAACATTAAAAATTAATCTAGAACAACTCACAGCACGTGGCCACAATAAATGCCAAAATATTACAACATATTTAACAAAAAGATCTAAAATGAAATGTTTAGGCATCTTATCATTGTAGAAAATCATACTCAAAGGAGTGATGATATCATACATAAATAAAACACCTAAATTTTGATGACCTTTATAAATGTGAAATATACAATTATATGTCCCAATCATCTGCCTAAGATGCTATATGAGATTAAAATCTCATCACAATAACAATTTGAGAATGAGTCCAAAATGTCTCAAAATTATGCCATTATTCAAAATCATATAAATAACATCATTTGCGCAAATAATAATAAACAAAATATGACAATACAAGATAATTGTCGTCACAAAAATAAATAATTATTGTCAAACATTTCAATAAATACCGCAATACAATAAATGATGTGCAAACGGGAAGTAAATAAACATAAAAGAAAACTCCCACTAAACCAATAATCAAAAGACCTCATTACACCCATACTGGTTACATGTTCAACAAAACCTTTAACAATCAACCCCTTAGTTAAAGGATCTGCGGTCATAGGCTCTGTGGGAATATGTTCAACTCGAGTTTGAAACTCCTGAATCATCTCTCTAATAAACATGAATTTTGTGCCAAAATATTTTGACCATTTTGTGATATTATTTTGAGAGAAGCACACCACAACTGAGTTATCACAATATATAGTAAGAGGCCTAGAGATACTCTCCACAAGTCTAAGCTCAGCAATAATTTTTTTAACCAAATTGCTTGATGTGTAGCCTCGTAACATGTTATATACTCTACCTCCATGGTTGAAGTAGTTGTAAGTGTTTGTTTAACACTATTCCAGGAAACAGCTCCTTCAGCCAACATGAATATGCATCCAGATGTAGATTTGAAATCATCTGGCAACCACCATAATTAGAATCAGTATACCCTTTCACTTTAAGGAAATCTAATCTTTTATAAGTCAACATATAATCTTTGGTACTTTGTAGATATCATATAACTCACTTTGCAACTTGCCAGTGAGCTAAATCAAGATTTCTCAAGTATCGTCCAAGCACATTAACAACAAAAGCAACATCAGGACAAGTGCAAACATGAACATACATAAAGTTGCCAACAGCGGAAGCATAAGGAATATTCCCCATTCGTATAATTTCACAATCATTTTGAGGACACTGGAACTTGAAAAACTTATCACCCTTTTTGAATGGGAGTAGTGCTAGGCTTACAAAATTTCATGTTGAATCTATCTAAAAGCATCTTGAAGTAACTCTTCTGAGATAAACCAAGAGTGCCACGAGATCTATCATGATGAATCTCAATGCCCAAAACAAAAGAGACATTTCCAAGATCTTTCATATCAAAATGAGTTGTTAGCATTTGTTTGGTCTCGTGCAAGAAATCAACATCATTACTGGCTAGAAGAATATCATCAACATATAAAACAAGAATGATGAATTTGCTGCTACTTAACTTTAAATAGATACACTTATAAACTATGTTTTCCTTAAAATCGAGAGAAGTAACAACATCATCAAACTTTCGATACCACTGTCTCGAAGCTTGTTTCAAGCCATATATCAATTTTCTCAATTTACAGACCATGTGTTCCTTACTACTTTCAATAAAACCATCAAGTTAGTTTATTTACACATCCTCAAAAAGATCGTCATTCAAGAATGTAGTTACAAGTGCAATTGCAATACGAAAAGAATCTTTAGTAGAAACAGGAGAAAATGTCTATTTATAGTCTATGTCTTCCCTTTGATTATATCCTTTCGTAACAAGTCTGGCCTTGTACCTTTCCACTTATTCGTTGGCATCATGCTTGGTTTTAAAGACCCATTTGCAACCAACAAATTTGCACCCAGCAGGAAATTCTACTAAATCCAAAACACCATTCTTCCTTATAGAAGTCAATTCATCCTTCACGACATCCATCCATCATAAATGATCAGAATTAGAAGTGGCTTCATGAAAAGAAATGGGATCGATATCCTCAACAGAATTAAATTCATGTTCCTGCAAATACACAACATAATCTTTGAACCTAGTAGATTCAGTAGATGTAGAAAATCTTCCTGATCTTGTAGGCGTAGGCACAACAACATTTGGATTCAGAACATCCACTTGAACAATGTGATCAACATTAGTATCAACAATAGGGTCAACAATATCATTATGAACCAAATCAAATGGAATAATCCCTGCAATGGGTGTAATAGGAAAAGGAATATCAACACGCTCCTCTTTGAATTTAACTATACGTGGTTGCATGTTGGAATCATCTCGAGTTCTCTTCAGGATAGACTACATGATCAAATTGAATAATTCTGATAGTGTGATTAAGACAATAGAATCTGCAACCTCTAGACCCAATACTATATCCAACAAAGAAGCCAAAAATAGTCTTGGGATCAAGTTTCTTAATCTCTGAATTATAGGGTCTAACTTTTGCTTTACAACCCCATGCACAAAAATGTTTCAATAGGTCTCCTTCCTGTTGTAAGTTCATAAGGAGTTTTAAGAACAGACTTGCTTAGCACAAGATTCAAAATGTAAGCAACAATTTTCAAGGCTTCTTCCCATAAGAATTATGGAAGAGTGGAATGACTCAACATACACCTCACCATTTCCATAAGAGTATGATTATGCTTTTCAGCAATACCATTTTGTTGTGGAGTGCCAAACATAATATACATAGCCTCAATGCCACATTCTTGTAAGAATCTAGCAAAAGGTCGAGGATCCCTACCCGTTTCATCAGATTCCTACATGTTTCCCTTATAATTCGTTGTTTTTAAGTATTTATATTACCAAAAACAACCTTTATTTCATTCCTTTAAATCAACCTTTAGTTTTTTCAATTTCTGCTTCAATACTATATATCATCATATTATCTTTGTATTCTTTCTTTCCACCAATTTTCTACTATCACTACAAGAAAAAAAAAACTATTTAATACCAATTTTAGTTACCAAATAAAATAGTTGTTAATTGTGACCAAAATAACCACCAAATTAGGTTTTGATTGCTAAATAACTACAAAATAAAACTAATGATTGAGTTTAGTGACGAATTAAGTCAAGATAATTGATATCTAATATTAGTTACCAATATTTTAATCACTTATACTATTAGATTCTAAGTTAGTTTTGGTTCTCGTTTTTGTTCGCACATGAAAAGTTCGTGTGTATTTTAGATAAATGGATTAGTATCTAACGGGGCTTGGCTTTCTAGGCCCATATGTGAAGATAGAGTGTTTGTTTGTAATTAGATGAAAGTATAAAAGTTGATTGTAAAGTGTTTAGTTTAAAACATTAGTGTGAGGTAATGTTAAGGATTTGACCATTACTTTTAATGTTGGATATGTGATGAGGTAGGCATCAGAGCGAGATGTTCTTCAATCCGACCAGTGATGGCAATGGTGTATCATGCGGAAACATCACTTCAAATGCCAGTGGTTTTAGATCAGTTGGACAACAAGTTCTCGCGGATATCCAAACAGCAACACCAAAAATCAAAGGGTTTTATGCAGCTACTAAGACACAGGTGGCTAATGGTACTGCAATTTACGCTGTTGCACAGTGTGTTGAAACTGCAACCGAGGATACATGTCTGAGTTGCATGCAAATTGGTTACAACAACTTAGAAAGTTGTCTTCCCAACACAGAGGGTAGAGCATATGATGCTGGCTGTTTCATGAGATACTCTACCACACCTTTCTTTGCTGATAATCAAACCATTGATATTGCACCCTTTTTAAAACAAGGTACCGTTGTACAATTTTATGTATATGTAGATCAAAGGTTGCATGGTTTATTCAAACCTTTTCTACAGTTTAAATTTACTTTTTTTCACTGTAATAATGCAGATTTTTGTTTTATAGTCTTTAGTTTCACACAGACTACATTAAGTATCAGTTTTAAATGAAGTGTTTCTGCCATGTTATTAATAATATATAGTAATCAAGCCCGTTTAAAACAAAATAATTATAAAAATAAAGGTAACAAGAAAAAATTTAGAAGGTTCAAATTAAAGTTTTCATGTTGCTAAAACTAATAAATACATTAAACCTAAACAAAAAAATAACTTATTTCTTTTAATTGTTTTAACCATTTTCAATATGAATTTTTGAAAATAAAAATAAAGTGCCTAACAAAAAACATATTTGATTTTTGTTGACTATCCGAATACAATTTTGGAGCAGATATCAACTTTTTACTAATTTGCAGGAGATTCAAGCAAGCAGTGGGCTATAATTGGTGGCAGTGTTGGTGGTGTTGTTGTTCTCCTATGTTTGTTATTTGTATGGCGATGGTTTTCAAAACCAGAGAGGGTTCCTAGAGGTACGTAAATTGGAAAAGTCTTCAATGTAATGTTTGAGATTAATTAGTTCCTACTTTGCATTTTTAATGCTTTTTAAAGAGAAGAATGTATTAACAATAGTACGACAAAAATTTATTTGTTTATTACATCTTTTCTTTGCTATGCAATATATCTGTAATTGTAACTTCCTTATTCTGCTTCCGATTGGTTTTAAATATTTATTTTAAAATCTAAACACCGTTGTTCCGTAGCAGGTGACATATTGGGAGCAACTGAGTTGAAAGGTCCGGTTAACTACAAGTATAATGATTTGAAAGCTGCAACCAAAAGTTTCAGTGCTGAAAAGAAACTTGGAGAAGGAGGTTTTGGTGATGTATACAAGGTAAGTTTATGTTTTATTTTTCAAAAGAAAAATATCCTAGCTGAGATATATCAAAAACCAGAAGAGAAAACACTTTCTCTTATTTTTAACAGGGTACTCTGAAAAATGGAAAAGTTGTTGCCGTAAAAAAACTAGTTTTGGGGAAATCAAGCAAGATGAAGGATGATTTTGAAGGTGAAGTGAAGCTTATAAGTAATGTTCAT
>Ga0099824_1009350_pt1 | contig 12099 bp, 10 predicted proteins | sample SiratrowhiteBW_FD_76837 | JGI IMG/M metagenome (GOLD analysis project Ga0099824, IMG submission 76837) | Root nodule microbial communities of legume samples collected from California, USA - Siratro white BW | ecosystem: Host-associated > Plants > Roots > Nodule | place: USA: California... | reverse complement strand
CCAACATATGTTAATATTGGGGACGATTGATGTAATTGTATTTTCATATAACATTGTCACCTTTTGTTGAATGAGATGTATTTCCATATAACAATTATAAAAGGGCAGGTAAACGTACTCTTCCAAGTGCATATCAAATATAAAATAACATGGTCTTTGCAAGTTAAACATAACATAACAAGGTCCTAAAGTTCAACATATCATAACATGATCCTACAACATCAACATAACATAACTAAACGACTGAGATAGTCAAGCTGGTCCCCTCCCACGAATATGACGATGACGTCGGGTATATACTATCCCTTGCTCAGTAACTCCTTCAGCTAATGTTAAGGCCTCCCGAGCATCATCATAACCAGGAGTGCCTACTTCAACATGGCGACAGTCAATCATCCGGTGCAAAATGTTGGCAATGCGCCTGATTATACCCTACAACAATAAAAGTAATAAAATTACATGTTACAAAAGTTACAAAAATAACAATGAAAGACCAAAGTTGTTAAATATCTTACAATATGTCCACGATCCTACTGAAATGATGACCGTGATGGACCAACAGCCTCAGGCTCAGGACTACGGCGTCGACGACGACCAACAGCATCAGAATCAGACCCAGGAATAAGATATGGATGAGACATGCATGTATACCAGCCCATGTAATCAGATGAACAATCATGCGGTTCAGACACATGGGTCAACCACCGAATGACATGATCATGAAAATGTGTCCATCGGTCCTCAACCGTGGCTAAATTTCCTAGCTCAACTAGCAAAGGAGGACGTGGAATAGTTTGCACAAATCCAAACTGACACATGAAACGTTCAGGGAGATGTCGTTGTATCGTATCACTACCTCGTAGATATCTACAAAATAACGAAATAGAGACAAAAGGGCAATATGCTCTATGATCTGTATATGGATCCCATAACACATTGTCAGTGGTCAATCGGTCCAACTGCAACCTGACATCTATAACTGTGCATATCTGACGACTCACGATGTATTTACATGCCCTAGGTGTATTCTCCTCATACATGGTATTCAAGGTTTTTTTCCCCATGTGTATAAAATGTGCATAAATCCAACTCTGTAACAAATATCAACACATATTGTAACACAAATAGTATAAAAACATATTATAAAAGAAATAATGTATCCATCATTTGTACCTGCACCAACGTGGTGTAACCACCCAACTGATGAGTAGGAGACATACAAGCATATCCTAACTGCTCATAAACATATGCTAGACAGCCAACTCCCCAGGCATAATTTCCACAACTACCAAGATCTCTAAACAAAGTAAGATATTTAACCGCAATAAAATAGGCACTCTTGTCTGCAAATATAGTGCATCCAACTAGATGCAGTAAATAAGCCCTGGCAGCATACTCCCACATACCAGCCTCGCAACTCTGCTCATAAACATCCTTCAGCCAACTCAGACGAACATGTTGGCATTTAAGGTGTCTCATCTCCTTCTTTGCATCGCTTGATTGAACTCCCAATAAATCAACAAGTACCTCAGCAGCTTCACCAAACTCCAAATTATAACATATGGGAAATCGACCATAATAGGAATATGTAGAAGGCATGAGACATCATCTAAAGAGAGAGACATTTCACCGAAAGGCAAGTGGAAGGTATTGGTATCCCTTTACCACCGCTCGACAAATCCAGAAAGTAAACCCTTATCAATCACTTGATAGTTAATGTTGCATAACGACAACAATCCACTATAAGTAATAAGCTCCTCAACTTCAACACATGGCAATCCAAGCCTACTCAATTTTCTCCCATGTGATACCATTTTCAACTCTCCACGATCCTAAACCATAACATCATATATTCAACGAATAACATAAAAAAACTAAATAACAAATACTCTCAGTGTCATATACTTACCTCGCCTTGCCACAGATTATAAGCAACATGGTCAGGATAAGAGAGTAATAGAGAACCATCAATAGGTCCTCCAGGAAATGCCCCAACTTTAGCAGCACCAGGCACAACATCTTCGCCTACTGCCCTTCGATCTCCCCTTTGAACAGAGGCTGTGGGCCTCTCTCTTTGATCTCCTTGAGAACATGCACCCCTAGTTCTAGCCATGAGACTGTCACCAACAACAAAATGAAACAAATTAAATTAAAAAAAATAGTTTGAAACGTGTAGCGGAACCACCAATATACAAGTTGCGAAATGGGTGGTTCCACAACTCATAGGGAGGTGTCCAAACGTATTGCGGAACCACGCATTCCGCAACGTGTATACGAATCCGTATACAAGTTGCGGAATGGGTGGTTCCGCAATACGTTCGGACACCTCCCAATGAGTTGCGGAACCCGCATTCCGCAACCCAGCATCATGCCAATTTTAAAATCCAACCTTCTCCTCTTCTCTCTCTCTTAACATGAAAATGGATAAAAACTTGAACATACTTTTATTTTTTTCCGCGAATAAAACTTTGAATCATATTTTTTGATTATTTTTTTTGTGACAATCATAAAAAACCAAATTATGTTATTATTTTATATTATTTTTGAAAATAAGAAAAGACAACAAAATTCAAAATTGATTAAAAGTCTTTTTTTGAATTTTCTTAAAAAATTAATTATAAATATTTTTTTATTTGTGAAAATAAATTTATTTATCCGAAATTGGGTAGGAAGACACTTGTAAGAAAAATGTTTTTCTAATTAATGAAAATTGAATTTTACCTTAATAAATGATTTAAAAGAGTGTAAAAACTCTTTGATTTAGTGGTAAGTACCAAATATATTTTTTTCTTCAATTGTCTTTAACCACGTTAATTACAGTCAAGTTGTGAATTTTTATAAGGAAAGATGTGATATGAATAAAAATCAAATGAAAATCTATATGCGAATAATACTTTAATGTTAATACAGAGTAAAAGAGTAAATATGAGTTTAAGTCTTAATCCTATGTAAGTTTTTGTTTCGGATAAAAATACATAAATTATGTTGTAAAAATTATCGTTAAGAAAATTTGTTATAATTCATATTATACTAGAAATAAATAAAAACATAAGTTATTAGATTTTATCTTTTATATGGTTACCAACTAATATATTTATAAAATTAATTTATAAGATATTGGAGTATCTCGGATGGATAGGTATATATTGTAATATGAGTTATGATTTGTTCGCAAACAAATTTCTCATAAAACTTTTAAAAGAAAATAAAATTAATTTCTCTATAAATTAAAATTATTTTATAATAAACTAAAAATGAAATTTCAATAAATTAATACAAATGATTTCTACTATTTAACTAACCCACAGGTAATTTTATCTTATAAAAAACCTAATTCTGTTTTCCTTCTCAAGTCGTTCTTGTAGAAATATCTACAAAAGAACTAGAAAAAGTCCTGAACAATTAAACGAAAATGAGCTTATGACAACGCTATTAAAATATATACCTACAACTGTTTTTCATAATAAAATTTTCAACGCTCATAATTAAATAATTAAAATGGGAGTTCAAGGAGGAAAAATACCTACAACTGTTTTTCATAATAAAATTTTCAGCACTCATAATTAAATAATTAAAATGGGAGTTCAACGGTTATATGTTATCTCATGACACTCTTTTATCCCAAAAATCATTAATTTTATCCATTAAAAAAATATAGAGAAGTTAACAAAGTTATAAATCACAACACGACAGATAAAAGTTATTTTATTCAATAAAAAGAAAACATACAAAAGAATAAAATTTTACGAGGAAAACAATATGTCTAGAGAAACAATGTAACTAGCTTAATAATGTTTGATCAAAATAAATATTAAAATAATGTTTGATGAACATGAATATCACCCCCTTTATGGTCGAATATTGTACCAGTAACTCCACACTGCTAATGAAACAAACAAAAATGGCCTTTAGAAAAGGACAAATGCCAATAAAATATCTTGAAATATCTAAGATATACTAAAACAAAGGCGATAAAATTGATCACCTTATCTACTTGTAAACCAAATTTTAGCTGTGCCAACAAGAATAAGAAAATGCTCTCTTCTTCCTCCTCGATGGTATGAAGCATGAGCATGATGGCTTCTAGTTCAGTTTTTTGCTCCACACCCTTTATTGCTCCTGCCAGAAACATACTTTCTCCACAACACACTTGTGCCAGTTTCATTCCCCACAAGCAGTGCAAGAGAGAGTTCACTCTCCCTGCAGTGGCTTCAGTGCCTTACCAACCCATCAACTTTGACTACCTGCAAGAGGAATTCAGTGGAAATGGAGTCACATTTGAAGAAGCTGGTGAGAGTTGTGTTTTGAAGATGGAGCTGAGAAATGGAAGCACTGTGACCATGATGCTGCCAAGTGGATTGATCACCTCATACAAGGCCCTCATGTGGCATGGGGGCAAGGTGGAGTTGCTCCACACTGCTGTGTCAGAGGGAGAGGATGGTGATCCTATAATTCAAGGAGGGGTGTCTTTAAACTTCAATTTTCAAACGGATGATGCTGAACAACTCTCTTGGTCTCCAACAAATTGGCTTCTCCATAAGATTCATAGAAAAACTCGGGAATCCATTCAGGTCTGATTTCCCTTGAGTAGTAATAATTCACTAGAGTGTCTAACAAAATGAAACCTCAATCAGAGATAATTCTAAATATGACTTGCTGAAGTGGTTATTATGTGAGAATCTATGATTGAAATGATGGTATAAAAAAATCATTGTTTGTTCAATGATTCCATCTTCACTTGACAACTAAGAATTATAACATGAATTATAACTAGCTTGTGCTGCAAAAGTTGGTCTTCGGGCTTAGTTAATGCTAGATGATCAAGCTTCCATTTTCCCTTATAATTTCAATTCATTTATCCTCAAAAAACGTATGTTTTAGTTGGTACTCTCATTATTATGCACATTAGTGCCTTGCTGTTTTTGCAATCTTTTTGCAACAATAACTATTTACTGAAGACATCTTGAGGATATCTCATGCAGGTAGAATTAACAAGCAGAACATCAGATGACAAGATTGGATTAAAATACATAGTGACTTTGGAAAAAGATACCTTAAACTCACAGCTTGAAATTTTGAACAGAAGGTCTTTACCCATTCGGATGACGGGGGCAATCCTGAGTCATTTGACACTAAGCTCACCAGAAGCAACTTATGCAATAGGATTAGAAGGATCAAGTTACTGTAGCACACCATTGTTTGAATCCGAGTTTATGTTGAGTCCTCAAGATTCAGGCCAGGAAGAAGGCTTTGGAAAAGTATTTCCTCAATGGAGTAAAAAAAGTCAGAGTAATGGATTAGAAGGTAGCCAGGTAAATAATGAAGAAATGGACAACTACAAGCAGCTAAGTCAGGAACTAAGTCTTCTGTACACAGAAGCGCCACGAAGTTTAACAGTGATTGACAGGGTACGCAATTATCATTCTCAACATGTGGAATAAATATTGATAAATACACATACACAAACACTTTTCACAGATCTTCATTCATTATTAGATAACACCCTTGAGATTGTGCATGTACCGCACATAGTTTATGAAATAATCTTTTTCTTTTTTCTATAGAGTATATAAACTTGGTCAGAATATATTCTGACATGATTCTGAATTTTGGAACCAATGAGAACTATTACAGGATTGTATATTCCAATAGCTATTGTTTCCTTCTCCGTCTCTATTTTCCTTGGTGTACTATGCTACCTGTCAAATTGAACATGTTCAGTTCAATTTCAAAGTTGTGTTTTCTTTAACAGATTTCAGGATTTCAAAATCAATCATAGCTCCGTCTTCATTGAGTTTCTTGCTAAAATTTAGTAACAGATTGTAAGCACATGGAGCTAACACTTTTGTTATGAATGTTACATAGTTAAATTGTAATTTCATTTTAATCATTCACACTATCTCATTCAAAATCATTGGTTTCATCAGGGTAGAAGAAACTCAGTGTCGGTTGGAAGAAGAGGATTTGATGAAATGTATCTCTTCAGTCCTGGCTCAGGCGTTGAAATTTACAGTAAATATTCCTACATATGTGTAGGCCAAGCTTCCATCCTCAAACCAATAATTATAAGTCCTCAAGATGTATGGAGAGGTGGGCAGTTTATATATAATCCAAATCTTGATGGGTAAGTTTGTTTTTGCTGTGAATAGAAGGACACAGATATCCATTGTGTAAAATTTTGATGTGCTTTTGAAACTTTATTTTTGGCGAGTTGGGCAAGAGCACTGCAAGTTGATGATTACAAAAGAGTGACAACTTGTAAACAGCAATACTGATACATGATTTTTCATATGCCAAATGCCTTAAAATTAGCATTGAACAGTTTCTAACGATAATTTGTTCTATATTCCACATCTCTTCATCAAGTCAATGCACTTAAAAATAATTCGAGTGATAAAATTAATCACCCAATATAAAGATAAAATTAAGATAATCCCATCGTATGTTTATAACGCTTAGATCATATGATATTGGCTTATGGATAGAAATTATGAAGGGTGTATGCTTTATGCAGATGCAAATACATAAATTTTTATGCATATATGAAACGTGATGTAAATGTATTGGCATGAGACATTCCTTGTTCCTCATGACTATACAAATATAATTTTTATTTATCTTATTCAAAAAAGAAATTAACCACCTAATATGCCAATCAAGAAGCAAAACTTCTCATGAAAACAGAAAAACCTCAAAATGTGCAAGTAACTACACATATTGCACAAAAATTAAAATAAATATATCGATATCTAATCTACATATACCTTCATTTGTATTAAATTTGATTGAATCAAATTATCCATTCAATTCCAAATACAGGCATTTGAGCTTTCATTCCACCAGAAGGTAGAATTCAGTCAAAAGTTGAGACTCTACGAGAAAAAAAAAATGCAAGGGTGTGCCCAATTTTACAGATCTTTTACTTCTACACCAAGCTTCTCAACATTTAGTTGGAATGAGCTAATACTTTAACATAACTATTCTATAATTCTCTTATTTATCAGTTTGAACACACAAGAATGAGCACATTATGTCGGGACAAGAAAATGGCCTTCATCCTGACTGTTGATCCAGAGGAAAGGAGTTGCTATTGCAAGAAGAGCAAAAGAAATGCCACAAACTAATTTTTGCTTAGTCTTTTGAAATGGCTTTCCCATGAGAACTGTTTCAGTACCATTTCTACTTTCAGGACCAACCTCGGAAGGCCTCTGCATATCAGAGTTAACAGGATTATCATCTGTTGATGAGACTGACTCCGGTCCACCTTGGAACTGATCATCATCATATAAGTCTCCATTCTCTTTAGAATCATAGTTGTCATTATCTGCAATACCATTTTGATCATATTTTGAAAAAGATTCTGGACTCCACATAATATTGCCTGATGATAGACTCTTGATCCTTCTATTCGGTTTTTCAGAGCAATCTGAAATCTCATCATTTGGATCTTGAAGAGAGTGAATGAGCTTTCTAGGGGTCACAAAATTTTTGAGGTTGTCCTGCGTGAGGGATCTCTGAGTACAGGAAAGAAGACAATCAGTAATGAAGCACTCATGTTTGTGCAAATACACTATTAAATGGTGCATGAAAGGCTAAAACATCAAGCTAAGTAGATGTAAGGTATAAATTCAACTGAGTAAAAGAAACAGTACATAGCAATCAAAAGTATATTCGTTCTTCTTCCTATTTCTAGCTTTTCACTTCTTTGAACAATACATTCCATAAAATTATTTCAAAGAAGTGACTAACAAATAATCTTCATTGGGTCATACTTTCTTCGTTAAAGTTATTTTAAAAAGCAATGTTAACAAATATTTGTGAAGAAAAGCATTCTAAGACTAGAAACATTTAACTAATGGACAACTACTAGAAGTGTCTAAAGTAGCAAACTACAGTACAGACAATAAAAGGGATTTGAGAATATTAGAAAAAGCTCCTTACTCTATAAGGCAATTGGGAACTGGTTATGCAATATGACATGCAACCATTTCAAGTTAACAAAAGCAAGGGAAGGAAGGAAACACTTTGGAAATGGATACTTGTAATTGTTAAATTGTGTTGTTAAATTGTGAGTGAGGGTTGTAAAGCTATCCCTGCAGCATATTCAATTTTATTACTAGAATTTTAATAAAACCTGATTAATATCTGATAAACTTACTCGAAGACTTGTGCTGGGACTTCTAGATGCTCCAAGCCAAGGACTTTTGTGCGTGAATCCAGTAAATTCTGCTGCTAAATCTCCCCCTCCATTAGAAAATTCATGATCCATAGTGTGCTCCAAAGAGGCATTTCCATGCCCTGATTTTGAGAACAAACCATCCTTAAGAGACACATCAACCTCTCCATTTTCAAGACTCCAAAGCTTCCTATTCACACTCCTTCGCTCGTAGAAGTTCTGTGAAGGCAGGCTAGTCAAAATGAGAGACCCAACAGGAGATGCATATCCATTGAAGAAGTCCAAGGTACTGGTACGTGACTCGGGGGAAATAGATGATGGAGACCAGTCTCCATCACCAGAAAAACTTTCTCGCATAAAATCTTTCCTACTGAAATTTGAACCCGTCACAGAAGCAGGAGTCTTCACACCTCCTGAATTTTTATCATTCAAAATCATCTTAGCAGTTCGCAAAGCCTCAAATGCAGCTCCTTTGACATATGCCATTTTGTCTGATTGAGACAGCTCCATCACCTCAATTATCTGTTCAACCTCCGAAAATATGCTCCTGGGATCTAGACATTTCATCAAGAAGTTCACCATTTGAATGGCTACAAAACGCTTCTGAGAATTTCCCTCCAAAGGCTCACTCCCAGCTTTTAGTATTCGCAATCCAGATTGTATGAGCAATCTAGCATAGGCTTCAACAATCAAAGCATTACGCTTTGCCAGGGACATAACAAGACCCATATGTGAATTGGTTTGAGTAGACTTTCCGTCCAGTGCCGCAGCAACATTCTGGCAAACTCTATTAACCATCTCATCTGAAGCAAAACGCCAGTTATCTGAATCCACAAGAGCCTTCAAGCAGAGGGCTGCACCACATGTCAAACTCTCTTGAGAACTTGAGAGAAAGTCTGAAAGGGGCTTACAAAGAGAGTGAATTATTTGCCTCTTCTTCTCTTCTGGGGTTGTGGGATCAATTCCATACCTTGCTATGGCTGGAATCACCTTTGAACACGCCTCCTGAAGAGGAAAAGACCCTGCACTTGAAGCTAAGGTCTGAATTATGGATTGCATAATGCTGTCTATCATGGGAACAATCTTGACTCGATGAACCCGAGCAAGAACCTCGTACAGTGAAATAGTGAATTCTCCAGACAAAGAACCAGTTTCCTTGGTCTCCGAAACTTGAGCAAGAAAGATAGGAATTGTCTTCGTGTCCAGATCTTTCACATATGACTTTAATGCTCTCATTGCAGATTTGCGGCTATCTGCATCTTTGTCGAGATTTTGAATCTCTCTTTGTAGCATTGGACTCAAACTCCTTCCCATTATGAAGCTAAAATAAAGAAAACAACTCCATAAGCAACAAATAACAAGACTAAAAAGACAATTACCAACCCCAATGGGCAAACACATAAAAAAGATACATCTCATTTTGGATAATCCTACAGCCGAAACACACTCCAACCCACCCCAATTTACTACATCAACAATTTGAGGTCAAAGTTCACTATTTTTTCAAAAAAAAAAAAACAAATAAATTATTAATCTTACAACTGGGACAGTCAAAATTCGAATGGAACGATAAAAGTCAACAATTTGAATCAAAGTTTCACAGCACAAAATGATTAATCTTGCAAACGAGACAGTGGTCAGAAGAAAAAAAATGGAAAGACCCACTGACTGCAAATCCAATTACTCCCTTTGTAATCTTGAATATATACCGATCAAACAAAAAAAAAAAAAAACAAAAAACACAATCTTTATCTTCTAGGATACTAACAGTAGATAGGAACAAGATCAATTCTTTACCCAAAAAAAAAAAAAAAACTAAAAACAAAGCACAAGAAAGGCAGGTTCCAGCTTCCAATTGTAAATCAAACAGCACGGAACAAAAAGAAAAGTATAAATTAAATTTAAAAAACACCTGTGTCATACAATTGAGGGCAAGAGCAAGAGAGAGAATAGAAACAGCGTTTCAGAATGAAAGAGCTTCACTCAGAAATTCAAATTTGAGAGCATGTTTTTAGGGATTGTGTAATGATGACAGCTGTTTTTTTCTTACTTTGTTTTATTTTTCCATTTCTGGCTTATAACGTTATTGGAAGGTGTGGATGATTCATTCATTTGAATAGTTTCGTTTTCAAAAAATATTTCAAGAAATTCCACCGCTGTCCCTCCATTCCTGGTCCCATCACAAATTAAAACCCTTTCCGGACGAAAATACCCTCCAATACCTTTTTTATTTAATAAAATTATATTGCCACTTTCTTCAGGGTTTTCTAGACTACATCTAGTATTTTTAATTTTCTATGTATTTCTTTAATTCTTTATCATAACATTTGGATATAACGATAGATTTATTGTGATGGATGAAATAACAAAAAAGTTAGAAAAATTAAAATTAAAATATTAATAAAATGTAAAAAATAAAAAAAAAATTATTATGCATTTCTTCTTTTGTAAGAGACGATTTGTAAAAGTTTATAAAAAAAAAGCTTTTTCAAATATTTTTATGTAATTCATTTAATTATTAATATATTAATATTTATATTTATATAATAATAAAATAAATATAATTAATTATATAATATAATATAATAATATGTATTAATAATAATAGTTTTAATAAAATTATAAAAAAATAATAAAAATATTAATAATAAAATTAAAAATTATAATAATAATTAAAATAAATTTATAAATATAATAATTTAATTATATAATATATCATAATAATATTATAAATTTAATTGATAATAGATTGTATATATATAATTGATTATACGTTAACTTATAAAGTATAATGGATTATAATCGATTATATGTTAACATATAAATTAATTGATTATATATATAATCAATTATATATTATAAATTTAATATATCATTAATTATATTAATTATGTATTATAATATAATAAATATTTATATATTAAATTAATTTATATAACTAAGATATTTAATGATATGGTTAATAAAAATAAATAATATATATATATAATATAATAAAAGTAGATGTAATTGTTTATAATAAATATAAAAAGTAAATATTGTGTAAATTTAGTATAGAAAATTAATAAGCTTAGTTTAATAATTATATTTAACAATTTAATAATTCTTTATTTTAAATTAAATTTAATTGTATTATTAAATATTTTATGTAAAAGTTATTAAAACCATTAAAATTATAATTAAATTAAAGATATATTATTTTTAATTATTTTTATAGTTAAGGATAAAATAGTAATTACAAATTATATTTATTAAAAATAATTTATAAATATCACATCATTCACAAACTTTTATAAATATTTTTTCAAATCCTTTCAAATCTTACCCTCTATTCATTAATTCAAACAACTTTACCATCTGCACACAATCTAACTCAAATTCATTTAAATTTAGTTTCTCAACTAAATAAATCCTATGTAATATTATATAAACATATATTACCTATCTAATTCTCTAATAAATATTACATCATGTAAAAAATTTATTATTATAAATATAAAACTACTTTCTTTTAGTTGCTAGAGGTAGACCCTACTACATCTTTTCCATATACCTTTAATTTTTTTTTCTATTTCATTTTTTATTTTTTTTCCTTCTTACGTCATGTTTCTACAACTTAAATTCACCTTAGGATGCATAAAAAGTACAATCTTTCAAAGGATCTCATAAGAAATTAATAAATAGATATTTAAAAATCAAGCTACAATAATAATAATTTTAATAAATACTAACTTTTTTATTGATGGTCAAAGTACAACTTAAATTCACCTTAGTCACATTTTGGACTTTTAAAATAAACTTATGATCGACTATTAGTATATTTGGTCGAGAAGAAATCATAAATAATTATATATATATATATATATATATATATATATATATATATATATATATATATATATATATTTATTTTTTTATATATT
>Ga0099824_1009343_pt1 | contig 12109 bp, 5 predicted proteins | sample SiratrowhiteBW_FD_76837 | JGI IMG/M metagenome (GOLD analysis project Ga0099824, IMG submission 76837) | Root nodule microbial communities of legume samples collected from California, USA - Siratro white BW | ecosystem: Host-associated > Plants > Roots > Nodule | place: USA: California... | reverse complement strand
TATATATACATACATATATATATATATATATATATATATACATACATATATATATATATATATATATATATATATATATATATATATATATATATATATATATAGAGAGAGAGAGATTGTAATAAAGCTCTCTTAATAATAAGGATAAGGAGGAAGTTTACCCTATGTAACAATAAGAATTAAGTTCTTTTCAATTTTATTTTTTTCAGAGCTTCAAGAAGATATTGATATCAAAATTACTAATAAATAAAATGAATAGAGTAGCAAATAAGACTCAATTATAATCATCATACCTTAGCTTAAAAAAGTGTAACAAGTAAAACAAGACTAAAACACAAAAGCGCTCTAGATAATTTTTCTTCCTATTTGATCTACAAATTAGAGAAAGACTATAAACAATATTTCTTTCTATTTAATTCGTTGAACCTTTTCCCCCTCTTTTCATGGGTTTTGTGGTATTGTCTACAAATTAAAGAGGGATTATGATCATTATTTCTATCTAGAACAATATTCAATTAGATGTACTTTTGGTTTCGTTTTGAGTGAAACCAAAAAGAAACTTTTGATCCACTGAAATTGTTCTAATATATTTTTTTTATATGTAAAATATGAATTCAAAACTACAAACGTCAGAATATAAGAGGTTGCATTGACGGTAAGAAAAATAACATTGCTATGTATGCAATGTGATTTCAGACATTTATCCCTTGCAACAAAAAAGTAAAGATTCATCTCTTTGTTTAATCTTTTTAACATTGTTTCTTTCCGCGGAGTTTTGAGAAGAAAACAAGTTAACTGGGTTTGGTTCCAAACGTAAGCTTATACGCCACTCTCAGACACAGTAACGCGTTTGTTAAATGGTTGCTTGCAAGCAATACAAAACACAATCCCTGAGCAGAGAAAACAAAACCGCATCATCGGTTACATGCGAAGAAAACTATAATGTTGTCTTTCTTCGGTTTGGTTTCATCACCGGGAATGTCTAACGTGTCTCGCCGGAAAATGACCACCACCAGAATTCACATAATGGCCTTAGACGGCATCGTCAACGTCAATTCTCTCTTCACCTTAGCCCTCTTCCTCGGCATCACCACCACCAGCACCACCAACACCCTCATCGACGCCGACGACACCGACTGCGCCGCCGGAACCTCCATTGCCGAAGGCCTCATCGCGTGCCACGTCTACTCCTTCAGCTCCTTCCTCTTTTCAAGCCTCATCGCCTTGGCTCTCAAAAACGTGATCAACTTCAGCAAGGACGTCGACGACGGCGACGGCGACGGCGACGTTTTGGCAGCCGCCAACAACAACAACAGCTGGGTCCACAGCGTTGCGAAAATTAACACGGTGGTTTTGAGGTTGGGGACTCTGGTTTCGGCTTTCGGGTCGGTTTTTGGATGCGGGTTTTTGGTGGTGGCTCTTGTGGATTTGGTGCAGATCAAGTTGGGAACCATTGCTTGTGGGAGTCCTCATACTTTCGCTGCGGTGGCTCCCTTGCTCGTTCTTGTTCCCTCTGCGCTTCTTATCTATGTTTTTCTCGTCCTTTATGCCTTCACTCGTTAAACTTACAAGAGAAGCTTCCATGATTCAACCATGTTCAAGGTGTCAAAGTGAATGATGTTATCATTAAGGATTCAAAGATCGTTGATGGAAATGCTGATGAAATCAACACATCGGATTCAAACTAATTTGAAGTGCTTTATTCAACTTTGTTTTGCTATTTTGGCTACGAATTGTTTGCATCATTCGATGTTTTTGCTTATATCAAATATGATATATATTTTTTTAATATTATCATTTGTAATACACAAATGTAATGACTGGAATGTCTCGGACAAACCAATTAGGAGGTGTTTTAAAGTATTTACATATTTTTATGTTTTGGTCGCGTGACCAAAGGAGAGCATAAAAAAAAAAAATAATAGTTTGATACCATTAAAAAAAAAACACCAATTTAATAATATAATTAGAATTTTAAATTAAAAAAATAAATTAAATATAATTAAAATTTGTTATTTTGAGTTTTGAAATTAAATATTTTTTTTAGTTATTGTGAAAATATCACCCCCCATAAAACATAGCTTTGGTTTGCTTAATGAGCCTGTAATGAGGCTAAAGTGATTGGCATTTGAGTTGCAGTGCAGTGTGATGGCTGGTCGTTCCTTCTCTAAAGTTTGGAAAATCTGTGATTTTGGTTCTGTATTACTGCCACAGTTCACCAGAACAACCAAACTTATCAAACACGGTTCAGCTCCACTGCCCATCGTTCAATTTAATTCATTGGAAACGGCGTCGTGTTGGAGGCAATACCACGACGGAAGGCCCAGAGGCCCCCTTTGGAGGGGGAAGAAGCTCATTGGCAAAGAAGCGCTCTTTGTGATATTGGGGTTGAAGAGGTTTAAGGATGATGAGGATAAGCTTCACAAGTTCATCAAATCTCACGTTCTCAGACTCTTGAAGATGGACATGATCGCCGTTCTCACTGAACTTGAGCGTCAAGAACAAGTTTCTCTCGCTCTCATGGTTTTCACTCTCCTAATTCTTTTCCAGTTTTAATTTTTATGCTTTACCCACAACCTGTTTGTCATAATGCTTCTTAGTAGGAACCTGTTTCTTATAGGGATTATTTATGACAGCTATTATTAGGTTTTATTCATCACTTTCTCTTGAATTATTCCGAAATTTTTAATCAGGTCCTAAACTAAAATAAATTATAATTGGATCCTAACTCGTATTTGTAATTAGGTTGTCACAAATTACCATTTTTCTGCTATTTCAAGTCATCATAAATTAACTTCAGGGACTCAAATATCTTGTATTACAAAGTACCTACCTAATTGCAATTTAAGGACCTCATTAAAAATTCCCGAAAAAGTTTAGGACATACTGATGTATTAAACCTTCCTATTATAGCTGTGCACTGCTTGTTGTTCGGATGTTACAAGTAATTAACTGAATGAATTTTCAGATGTTTAAGGTTATGCAAAAGCAAGATTGGTACAAACCTGATACATACCTCTATAAGGACTTAATCATTGCATTGGCAAGGTCCAAAAAAATGGACGAAGTATCCCAATTGTGGGAAAGCATGCGAAAGGAAAATGTGTTCCCTGATTCTCAGACTTATACTGAAGTCATAAGGGGCTTCTTGAACTATGGATCTCCTGCGGATGCGATGAACATATATGAGGACATGAAGAATTCTCCGGATCCACCTGACGAGTTGCCATTCAGAATTTTGTTGAAAGGACTCCTGCCACATCCTCTTTTGAGAAACAGAGTGAAACAAGATTTTGAGGAGATTTTTCCTGATTCAAGAATGTATGATCCGCCACAAGAGATATTTGGCGCGCGCTGAGGTTTGAACCCCCTTTACTCTCATCCCGAGAGCTTTGTTGAGATTCGCTGATATTTTTCTTTCTAAAAAAATGGTGTTGTGTTGTGTTGTGTTGTTTGTACTCATGAGCTGAGTTATGTGCAAAGTACAATGTTAACGAGTTTAATGTGAAAGAATTACAAGTTCTTGAATATACCCGGTATGCATGTGGGACCGTGGGTCAGTAGGTTCTATGTTGGTATAATCGGATAGTTAGTTTTTCCATCAAATAGATGATAAGAAGATTGTCAAGTTTGATAGCACCAATCTGGCTTATCGAATGAAAACTGTACGGTGAAAGTCAACAATGAAGAATGAGTGGATTTTAACTTAGCATGATTTCATTAGAAATTAGAAATATGACAATGCCACCGAATTCCACTTATCATCCTCTCACATGCTATCACGATTGCAACTTTGGTTGTTTAGACTGTTACCAAATACCATCTATTCATCTTTAGGATCAAACTTATTTTGTTTAAGATGGAAAAGGCTTCAATCATTAATCTTTTACTTCAGTTTTAAAAGGAGTTACTGAATAATTTTTGCTTGCTTTTCATCTTCCCCTAGCATAGTAGTAATTCCCCAAGTCAAATTCCAAAGGTAATATTGCTTATGAAAAATCTTATCACCTCTGTTAATATCTCGCAGGCTCCATGGTGTATTCCTGAAGGAGCTGGAGCATAAAATGACTACAGATGTTGTAGCACGCGCTCATTTTCAAGATTTGTGCGCATTGTGTGGTTTTGGGATGGTACACTGTTTACGGAGTCCTTGCTTAACGGAGATAAAGTTTTGGTATTGAAACTGATTGAACTTTACTCAGTTTGAAATATTCCAATGCTCTTTGTTCAGTTTCATCATCCATGTCGGCAATGTACAAATTGTTATCTATTGTTCAGAAGCAAGTAAAACAATGAAACCTATGATCACATTTTCTCCACCTTTGAGCGCAAGGAGATGGTAAAAATTGATATCTAACAACTCACTGGGAAAATTAAGCTTGATCAAGCGCAATTATGCTTCACAAAAACAATGCTTGCATTATCAACTCTTTCTGCACTTCCATAGCGAACACAGCAGGAAACAATTTCAGTCTATTATCATAGTATTAAAAAGAACTTTCATATATATATATATATATATATATATATATATATGTAATAGAAACTAACTTTAATAATAAAATATTAAATGAGGTATTTAATTAAAATATAAATTAAATTATTTAATAAGCACAATTGTAGGATGATTGTATGTATAAAAAGAAATCCATTTTCAAAGTATACCAACTCACTTTTATAACTAAAACATTCAAGTAGAGATGTCTTATTTATAATAACAAATAACTAGTGTCATTCACAGTTGACATTAACTTCTATTAAATTCATAGTCACCCACAATTGATTGTTGGTTTTTTCAGATTATATTTGGATGCAATAAATACTCGGATAACTTGTAGATTGTCATGTTATTTGAACTTTTTTTTTTCATACATATAATACGTGACTTTCTATTTAAATGATTTAAGAATTTCATAAGCCACATAAAAATATTAACTTTCTTTTCCTCGTTTCATTACATATGCATTTTACATATTTCTTAAATATTTTTTACATTTTAAAAAACTCGAGTTAAATAATAAAAATTATATAAATATGTGATAAATATTGGTTTATGATAATGCAATATTTTAAGTTTAATAGCTTTAACCATATTTTTTACATAATATTCTAAAAAAAAACTTGTTTAGATAGTAACTGTTAATTTTTTTAATATTTAATTAATAATACATTTTAATTTTATATGCCAAAGGTTCTACAAATATATACCAAATAATGCGTTGAATATAAATTGTTTTGTGCGACAGTGAGAAGATTTTAAAGTAAATAAATATTTGATTGGGATTAAAGTATTTAACCGGATGAAAAATACTTTCTAGTAAAAAAAAAAACTAACACTGGAGTATTAACTTAATTAGATTATATATTCTTAAATATCTGCTTTTATTAGTATAAACTTTAGGAAGAAGTTATTCATGATATATTACTTAAAAGTATAAAAACGTCAAATAAATTGTGATATTGAAAATCACGAAAGAATATTACATCAAAAGATTTATATGGCGAGATTGTAAGAAAAAATAATTTTAACCGTGAGCATGTTTGATTTTGCATAGAATGTAATTAGAACATGCTGATTAATACATCTATTGTTTTGATCTTGTCATCTACTTGCAGATTATTATGTATGATAATTTTATTTTCTTCTCTAATTACTATGATGGTTGTTTCTATGATAAATTATAATTTTTTTGATAATACAAAAATTATAAACTAACAATTTGTAACATATTGAACTCTTTAAAATATTAAAAAAAAAAAAATGTTTGTTTGATATTCGGATAAAAATTAATTGGACAATTTAATGCATACGTTTTTAGAGCAAGACATATATACGTTTAAATTATATTTTATCACTTAAAATAAACACTAAAAAATTTATAAAATTTAATAAATATATTTGAAATAAAAATATAGGTATTTTTTTAACCTCTATTCTTGATGTATGCTATACAAAATTATTAATAATTTTGTTTGTGATTGAAAAGAAAATAACTTAAAATTTATTCATAAGAAGGCTTAAATATTATATTGTACTTTCTTTATTAAAACATTATTTGAAACACTTATTCCTAATCCAAATAATTAATTATGTTATAATTATTAATACACTTGGATGATTTGATTTCTTAATTCTAGCATCTACTCTAAGATGGGATAATTAGAGTCACCTACAATCATCTTTCCCTTATCTAAGCAATTCCTTGTATCCAATTTTAACTTTCTTACCAATGATTGGATCAAAGTTTACCACCAAGTTAACGATTATAGCTGATAATTAAAATGAATTCTTTTTACTTAAAATTACTCAAACCATTCAATTGTATTGTTACTTGACCCACGTCATCTCTGCCACAATGGGACAAAAAAATCACCTAGAAGACTAACATTGCAGATATACTCAATAACATGTATAAATGATCAATATGACTCTTCTGAAAGTGCTGAGATTAAAAGACAAAAATTTTATCTTTCTTCTAAACTTGCATTGAAGAATTTGGTATATCTAGAGCCCTCTAAGAGGAAGTGCAAGGAATAATTGCTTAAAAGAAAGAAGAGAATTTTCCATCAGGCATCAGTCACTTGCTCAGAAGCAACATTACATTATTTTTTCCTTCTTATTTTTCTTTGCAGTTGTTGTTTGATCCACGTAATGCTTTCAGACCCCTTAGTTCACTCGAAAACAAACAAAAGTGATTGAATTATGTGGTAAGAACAGAATCATTAACTGTGTTTAAATTGATTGAAAAAGTAGGGATGAATATGTAGTTAAAGAAAGCCACCATTGTGACACAGTGAAGACAGCAAGAACCAAATAGAATATCAAACATTTCACACCACCACATCAACATTTGCACTTGTAAGTTCAGTACAGCTCCAACACAAAGCTTATTTATAAGCACAATTTTGGCCAAAACCAAGCACTTAAAAGAGACTGCTAGCACTAAACATCATGCTTGACGAATCCTTAATCTTCAAGTGCGTTCACAATCCTAACTACACGTGTAAGACAAAAGGAGGGAAACACAGTCTGGTCACAGATGAAGATGGAACAACCGATTGCAAGACCAACCAAATTCAGTAGCATATCAGAAGGTAGAAGGGGATGAGTCTTTCACAATCGTTACAGGGCAACTTGCATTTAAGGTCACATAATTGGTCACACTCCCCAGCAATACCCTACAATCAACCAATTTTGAAAAACAGCATCATTAAACTATCACTGTTATGTTCATCAATACAACTTATAGATTTGTAAGTATGTTTTGTTTTCTATTTTATATGTTTGGAAATCCTTCTTTCAATGGAAAGATAAATGAGAATGTTTTATATTTAATTTGAGAAAGTGGTATACTATTTGTAGTTAAAAGACAAAACATTAGGTATCGACAACACTACAGCCAAAGCCTGAGTCAAAATGCATTTAACATGGGACAAAAACATAGATGCACATCTTTGGGAGCTTTTAGAGTTGATCTCCCATTACAATTTGAATTTCATTTCAGTAATTAATGTAATAAAGATTTGTATTAAAGGTAAAAATGTATTACAAAAATGAAATTTCATATAATAATAAAGATTTGTATTCAAGAAACTGCACATAATTTAAACAATTAAATCATTATTGTAAGTTCACATAATCATATTTTGATACACAAAGTTATCTCTAAACTAGAGGGAAAAGGAATAAAGAAAGACCTCTGTATGGCACCCAAGCCTCTGCTACCCATGACCAAAGAGTGAAGCTTCAAATCCACAATAGCTTCACAAATTTTCTCTCTTGCATCGCCCCAGTACAGCTTTGCCACCACAGTCACCTGTATTAAAGGAAAGTTTCAACAACCTCAACATTCAACATATGACTAAAACAACCCTAACAAAATCAAATCAAAACCTAAGACCTCAATCCAACAACACACGACAAGGTAGTACACTAGCAGAGTAATTAATTACTAAATTTAGAAAGTAAAAACCTCTTTCTGCTTAGAAGCGGTGTCAAGCAGGTCCAACACCTCGGCATCAGGATCCACCTCATAATGATGCATCACCTCCTTCTCCCGAAACTCGGACAACGGAATCAGAGCTTCACCCACATCACATCACATCACAATCAGAATTCAAAGATCAAAATTCTGCAAAAATTATTTGGATTTACGATAAGGGTAGAATCAAAAAAGGAGCTTACGTGATCCAGTGGTGGACCACAGAAGATTTCGGGATTCACTGCCTTGGGCGTGCTTGTTGATGTGGACGATGAAGAGTGTGTCGCCGTTGCGGAGAAGATTATCAATCGCCCATTTGAGAGCGATCTTGCTTCCTTTGGAGAAATCCAAGGCCACTCCAATTCTCCTTTCGCTGCTCATCGTTTCACCAAATTCTGGTGTTTCGATCAATTCACTGTTCACCTTTGAGCTTCGGAAATGTATGGTTGAGTTTCAGTTGGAAGGAACAGTCCAATTTATGATTACGTCTATTCTTGTCGGTCGCACGCGTGTGGGAAGTCAGAACATGTGTTCCATCTATATAAATATTTTGTTTTTATATAATTAAAACGAAACTTGTAATAAACAAATAGTTTACATGTAAAGATTAAGTAAATAATTTAAATTTCAATAAAAACTATTTTTTATGGCTGATAGATTTTAAAACATTATCGATTAAATTTAGAAAGAGAATAAAATCGTTAATTAAAGCACATAAACAATTAAAAATATATAATAAAAATAATTTGAGATGATTAGTAGAGATTTTTGCGCAAGATCAATGATGAAGATAAACCACCAAACAAAATTATACAAAAGATACTTAATTGAGAAAAATTAAAGTTTATTTTCTATGTTTTATATTATAATTTATCATATGGGTGTTTATTGTCCAAATAAATATTAAATCATTATCAGTGTTAACAGGTGTGGGAATGATTATTTTATTTTTAAACAATATTATATTTTTAACTGACAATAGTTTTCTTTTGAAAAATCACAAATGTATTTATTATTATAAATTAATTGAAAATATTCCTCCTAAAGGTTGTCGAACACGATAGGTAATTGTTATCGCACAAGACTGGTTGGTTCTAGCAACAACAATATCTCCTCGTGCCGATTCACTGATTGTTCCAAGATTTGTTCCTTAGTGTACCGGATGCTCTGAAATTCACCGTCTCGGAAGGGGGTCCTGCAGGCACTCCGACACTGAAGTCAATTTAGGGTTAGAGTGTGCAGGAATAAAGATCAGAGTTTTGAGATACCTGGCTTGAGATGATTGAGCCTGTATTTGTAAGTGTGATAGTGGGCTTGATGGATTTGGGCCCATTTTCTCCTGTCACGGTTTTGGTAATAGAATAATAAAAGGAATTAATTACAAGACATTCAATTACTCTTTTGCCCTTACTTGGATATCTTGCTCTGTATGTCACGCGTAGTTTATCAAGACCACTTATCAGTCGGTCCATAGTATCGGTCGACCGTACAGTACAACAGTTATTTTGAGATTTATGATTAACATTTTTTTCATCTTTTAATTGAAATTATATTTTTTTTAATGTTTAGTCTGCAAATTTCAAACAAATAAAAACTAAAAATTTACGGAACAAAAAGGATTGAATTAGGTTGTACTTTTAGCTACATAAAAACAAACTTTAATGCGTAAAATTGTAAGGCTAAAGAGAGTGAAAAACTATTCTGTTAATCTTTTTCAAATTAATTTAATTTTAAAAACTCTTTTTAGAAAATCCTTCTAAGCATGAAAAGAGCGATGAAAAAAGGCTTACATTTGCTGGACAAATATTAGTTTAAAAGCTAATTTTAAACTTTTAAGTTTGTAATTCATAAATTTAAGTTTTAAGTTGATAAATTAACTTATTAAATTAATATAATTTAGTACATTAATTGATAAATTACTTAGCAGATACAAGATAATATAAAAATATAATTACATAAATTTTATTAATAAATAAAAATTATTTTTTAAACAAAAATATATAATTGTGTATTATAATATTCAATTTGTTCATCTAAAATATTTTCTTGTTGATCCGATTCAACTCTTATTAACTGAGCATGACTTCTAAATGGTGTAACACTATATAAAGATAACCACTTATTTTAACATGTCTTAAAATTGTTAGAGATTCTACGTTTATTTTTGAGACGAGACTTTTCAATAATTTATAAATAGTTACAAATCTCACCTTATAAGTTGGTTTTGTAAGGTTGAGTTAGGTTTAAAGTCCATTTCTGATAGGGTCTATCCTAGCAAGTTTATTGGGCTATTCGACCACCATTACATATAAGTTTCACACTATAAGTGAGTGCAAACCTCACCTTAGAAGCCGATTTGTTAGACTTAAAGTTCACGATAAAAACAATAAACAAATAATTTAAATAAAATATATATTTTAGAAATTCAAGTTAATTATTGAAACAAATTTTCATTTTAAATGTAAAAATTGGACATATATTATAATACATGTATATATTTTAATAAAATAATATTGTTTTAATTTCTTTTTAGATGTACTTATTATTTTATAAAATAGGTTTATTCACGAACTTATGATTTAGCTTAGTCCATTTACATAGCTACCTGTTGTAACAATTCAAAATATTTTTACTTAATTTTATTAGATTACATTTACCTTTATTAGTTAGAGAATCACCTTCTTTTTTACAAGTATATATATCTCACGAGAGTGTTATTATCAAAATAGAATATTCAAATAAAAAGTAAAAACAAAACATGTTAATATTACATTATTCAATGAGTGATTATGCATTATCTCAGGGGCTAAAGGCGAAACTCAACTACAATGGTAGTTATTATTCTAATGTTAATTGTCAAACCCAATTTCGTTCGGATGAATAAATTATTTTAAATTATAAAACAATACAAAAATTAAAATAAAAGAGTATGTCATCTAATTTTATTATACTTTATCATTTAAATAAAAAAGAGACTTTGATTTCATTACATTCTATGAATAAATTAATAAAATAAAATTCATAAAAAAAGAAATAGTAAGAAATCAGTCTATTCAAAATTTGTGTTAAAAAAATAAAAAAAAATAATAGTAATTAAAAAATATATATTGAATTTTTCCATTAAAAGAAAACTTAAAATGTGGTAATTAAAAGATAACAATTAAAAAATAATAATAATTAAAAAAAATAAAAATAACAAATAATAAATAAATAAATATTAAATAATTGATGATTAAATAATAAAAACAAAATAAAAATAAATATATATTCAAAAAAAAGAATAAATAATAAAAAAAAGGAAGACTGTTTTCAAATTACTTACTTGATTTACACGTTCAAGATAATAAATAAATAATAAAAAATAATAATAAAAAGAATGAGTCAATGACAATAGACTCCCATGTTCTCACTCCCTAATTCTACGTATTTGTTTTAAAAAAAAAATTTGCAAATAATAATTTTGAAACTGCTCAGATAACAACCCACGTTCTCCACTTAAATAAAAATAAAATTAATAATAAATAATGGATTGTTACCTTTGAAAAATGGTTTAAGTCTCATTCCTGGGTAGATTCATTTTTAATATTAATTTAAAAAAATTAATTAATTAAAAATAATAAATATGAATGAGTCAAAGAGTGGTAACCTCTCTGAACTGAACTATAAAAAAAATATCAATTAAAATAATGGAAAAAAAGAAAAAGAGATATATTAGTCAAAGGGAAAAAAAGAAAAGAGGGATCATTTTGGTGATAAAAAAAGAGAACGAGAGAGAATATTGAGAAGAGAGAAAAGAAGAAAGCACGCTGAGAAAGAAAAGACTAAGGACCAGGTATGTTTTTTTCCTTTTTGCTTGTACATTCATTCATGGCATAAAATAAAAATCACCCATAATTATTCTTATTTCATCAACATGCATCTCCATGAACGCATAATTCTACAATGTTTCTGCGTTGTGTTTTTGCCTTGCATCTCCACTGTACATCCCATCATGAATCTCCATTACCTTTCCATTCCATTCCAATAATCATCAACCAAACCACCTTCTATGTCATGTTAACCCCACTTCCTAAATACACAAACCAAATATCACTCACGGAAAAAATGCAAGCTTCGAAACCCTTCAG
>Ga0099824_1009339_pt1 | contig 12112 bp, 3 predicted proteins | sample SiratrowhiteBW_FD_76837 | JGI IMG/M metagenome (GOLD analysis project Ga0099824, IMG submission 76837) | Root nodule microbial communities of legume samples collected from California, USA - Siratro white BW | ecosystem: Host-associated > Plants > Roots > Nodule | place: USA: California... | reverse complement strand
TTTTTATAATATTATATATATATATATATATATATATATATATATATATATATATATATATATATATATATATATATATGTCTTTTTTAAGTTAAAATTCAATATTTTTAAGTAAGCAAATACTTTCATCAATTTGTAAATTTAAATTTATCATTAAGTTATCGATGTAAATAATATATTTTACCACAAAACATTTTAATTTCTTAATAAAATTATTTTTTTAAAAAAACTACTAACATAGACTGGATGTTGAAAATATAAAAGTTGCTACTTTACTCCAACACAATCATAGTCCTACATAAAAGAGCGGGTTCTTTTACAAGGGATACTCCAATACAATCATATATAATTTAATAAAAAATAATTTTACAGCTTTTATTACATTTAAGTTTACTAAAGAAGTTTCTTGTGTTTAGAATTTATGGTTTAGAGTTTAAGATAAAAACTAGATTAATTAACTAATAAATGAGTTACTAGAAGGAGAAATGGGTTATTATCACTAGACTTTTTAATAAGTTATAATCATTAAACCGTTTAATAGGTAATAATAATGGGATTGTTCAATAAAAGACTATGTAATGGTGAGTGAAACTGTCTAATAAATGACAATCATGAAAAACACGTCTACACACTAAACCATCTAATTTAAACAAAGACACTAGATCATTTAATGTGTTTAAAAAGATTAAATTGTATAGTGTGTTTAAATAGACAAGACCATCTAATGTGTTTAATTGCTTTAATTAAAACTAAGCAAATGACATCTTGATTCCTTGATCCCAAAAAAAGCATGTACATACATGAGAAAAATAAAAGTGTATGAAAATTTAAAATCCATTGTTTCATATAAATGGATTTTAAATTATGTTATTTTAAGTTATTGGAAATTACTCTAGTAAATTTATAAAATTTTAATTTCTTTTTAAATTCTCTAACCAAATAACATATTTTTATTATAAAATAATTGAATTATCTAAAAGAAAATGTGTTATCTCTTAAAAAATCTATATTTAAACTCACGGAGTTTTTGCTCTTGACTTTCATAGACATTATCTAGTTTTTCATGATTGTATTTTTGTGAAAGGGGTATTTGTGGAAAAAAAATGAATGAAAGGAACATTGATAAAAAAAAGTAGGTGCAAATATTAACTCCAAAAATAGTTCACTATGGTTGTTAGTTTTGCGCCAAGCCCAATTACTGTTTTTGTGAAGTACGAAGTTATAAGATCAAAATAAACGAATAATTAGGGTTTTGCGTTAGTGTTTGTGGAGGTAGGAGGAGGCAAAACGGTAACAGAGGCGTTTTGCGGCAACGATGAAGACGATTCTTTCATCGGAGACGATGAACATTCCCGACGGCGTGAGCATCAAGGTTCACGCCAAGGTGATCGAGGTTGAAGGCCCGCGTGGAAAACTAGTGCGAGACTTCAAACATCTCAACCTCGATTTTCAGCTCATCACCGACGAGAACGGCAAGAAGAAGCTGAAGATCGACGCCTGGTTTGGCTCTCGGAAAACCTCCGCCGCCATTCGCACCGCCCTCAGCCACGTCGACAATCTCATTACCGGCGTCACCAAGGGCTACCGCTACAAGATGAGGTTCGTGTACGCTCACTTCCCCATCAATGCCAGCATTGCCAACAGCAACAAATCCATCGAAATCCGAAATTTCCTCGGCGAGAAGAAGGTACTGAACACTCTTCATCTCTATTTTTAATTAATTAATTAATTTTTGCTTTTATTTATCGTTATGTAAAATGTGCGATTAGGTTTAGTGATTAATCTGGTTACGTTTGCGTGATTAGGTGAGAAAAGTAGACATGCTGGAGGGTGTGTCTGTTGTTCGATCTGAGAAGGTGAAGGATGAGTTGGTTTTGGATGGAAACGATATTGAGCTTGTTTCTAGGTCTTGTGCTTTGATTAATCAGGTATGTTCTTTCTCTCTGTAGATGCTATGCTTAAACTCTTCTATGTTTTAGTGTTGTTTAGAGTTCAATTGTTTTGTGTTGTTTTGGTACAGAAATGCCATGTTAAGAACAAGGATATTCGGAAGTTTCTTGATGGTATCTACGTGAGCGAGAAGGGAACCATAGTAGAGGAGTAGACTATGAAAACATACATGCTGCTATTTAGTTTGGAAATCTTTTTTGTAATCTTTTTGAGTTTGGATTTTACAATTTTGTGACTTATTCGAAATTTAAGCTATGGAATGTTTGCCCCAAGTTACTTATGAAATTCAATGTGGGTAATGTGCAATCACAATTAGATATGAAAAACTGAATATTTGGTTTTCGTTTATTTCCTCGGTTGATGTATATTAGAAGTTCTCACTGTGTTCTTGGATCGGGCTGCCTTGAACTAGTGGTTGAACGGCTGACGGAAATCTGAAGTGTTTTTTTCTTGTGTGCGTTGTCCCTGATAATTTAGTCTCAGTTACGATTTATTCACTCAATTTAGCTAAAACTAGGTTGAATATAGTGGACTAGATTCATTTTATAAGCGAAGTAGGTTCATTCCAGAAGGAGTAGATGTCGACAGAGAAAGAGCCAAAGGCAAACCATAACAATTAAAAACTTGTTTTTGTTGTGTAGATTCCCAATTGCTGGAGGTCGTAATAATTTTCGATTATTTGAACATTATTAAACAGTACTCATTTGGTGTTTATTTTCTTTATATTCACAATATTCAAAGTGAGTTTTTAGCGGTATTGTACCCGTTTTGTTTTAATAAAATAATGTTTAATAAAGTAATGATCAATATATGCTTACAAAGAGCTAATGAGAACTGTTTATAAGTGTTTTTTGACAAAGAACCATTCTTATGCATTAGTAAAAGTTTGTAAGAACTAAACTAAGAAGTGATATTTTTAGAAAAAAACCTTATTTATGTTTGAAAGTCTTTCGAGTTATAGGTGAAAATTAATTATGTTTTAGAAATGAACTACAAACAGTTACCATAATCGTAGAAAGAACTTGGAACTTTATCAAAATCTCAGTTTTTTTTTTTCTTTCAATTATTTCCTCAAGAAAGAGACACAAATATAAATTAAAGAAAGTCCAGTGATCAATACCACAACAACTAGCAATGTAAGTCCACCCAAACTCTTCTGCTTTCTCTCCAAAATCCGAATTCAGTTTACTAGAACATCCATACGTTAAAAAAATGAATTCTTGAAAATGGCAAGCTTTTTAAATCATTTCCTTCTAATTTTCCTGTTATTGAAAGGGGCGTTTTCCACTGTTCTTATCACTGGAAACGTTACCAAACACGCTTTTATACATAGTAAGGGCTTGGGCCATCATGTCAGCAGGATTGGATGCGGAGCAACGAAGCAACATTGTTGTGCCCTGATGAAAAAGTAAAGATGAATGAAATGAAAACAATTTTCGAACTAAACAAATTATGCAATGCAAGAAATTGAATATCAATAAGTTTATGGGTTTCGATCAACACAATCCAAATGAAGAGCTACAAAATTACAAAAGCGACATGAATAGAAGAACTTTATATATGCAACGTATAACAACAAAAAATGAGTTAAACTAATCAATATGAAAAGCTAGTACTGGCCGTGATATACAAATTCTGAACGTGAAGATCCTCATCTCAGGTCCTCCATTTTCTTTTAGGGCTGTTGACACGAGAGCAGACTCTCAGGTGTTGCTTTTGCTTTAGCTAGGACAGCTTCAGCCTCACCTGAACAAGAATAATGTTAATCATTAGGTTTTGAAGATATCAAATCAACCAACTGAAATTGATATATGAAGAAAACCGAACATATCATATCAAATAGATCACCACATTAATCATGAAATATTACTAAAAACACAAATGAGCTACTCATTAGACTATGGTCCAATCCACAATCCATTATCATCTTTACGTGCACAAGATCATTCCTTTCAACAAGAGAATGCACCTAGGAAATAACCTTGATATAAACGACAGGTTGAATTAATATGAAGGGATATCATATCATAATATTGAAACATAAATGGAAGTTGGAACTAATTTATCAAGATGTAAATAACCTTGAGCTCTGTTAACTTGATCAATCCTCGCAGCTTCTGATGCTAAGATCACTGAACTCTTCTTTCCATCATACAGTGACATGGTCATCAGATGAATGTGGATGAAAATATCTGAAGGCCAATGTTTTACCTTAGAGGAAGCTCAAAAATCATATACTATTTTATCCATTTCCCAATATATCATCCAAGATGCGAATTGGTCCCATATGACCCAATTTGTTAAAGAAGCCTCGTACCAACACATCCCAAGTGACAATATTGGGAAGTATTCCACTATTTAACATTTTATTTAGATAGACAACTGCCTCTTCAATGCCTAACCAACTGCATATGCCCCACAAAAGGCTAGTGTGTGCTATTATGTCGGAATCTGTTATTTTATCCAAAAGCTGGGTGGCAGTTCCAACCTTACCCAGCTTGGAGTATGCATAAATAACTATATTAACCGTAATTGCATCTGGCTTCACTCCAGTTACCAACATTCTCCCCAAAACCTGCAAAACCGATTCCTGCATTCCATGACTAGAAAATCCATACATAACAGTGTTGTAAGTGACACAATTTAGCTCCACCTTCCTCTCTTCCAAATCTCTTATAAGCTCGCAAGCTTCTCTAAAACCATTAGCACTAAACAGCCCATCCAACAATTCGTTATAGGTTCTTATATCAGGAAAACACCCATAACTCTGCATCTGATCAACCACACGCAAAGCCCATTGCACTCTCCCACCACGACACAAGCCCTTGATAAACGTGTTGAATGTAACAACACTCGGAGGACAACCATCAGCAACCATATTATCAATAAGCCTATAAGCCTGGTCAAACATAGAATTCTTGCAAAGAACATCCACCATGGAGGTGTACACCACCACATTAGGCCGAACCCCACTATTCACCATCCTGTTCCACATCTCAGAAGCGCCCTGCAAATCGCCACCCTTCGCAAACCCATGAACAATTGTGCTATAAGTGGTCACATTCGGCCTGCAAAACCAATCCTTCTCCATCCGATCACACACCACCACAGCCTCATCCACATTCCCATTACAGCACAAACCATACAACAGCGTGTTGTATGCAACAACATTCGGCTGAACCCCCATCAAAACCATAAACCTCCACAAACCAATCGCCTCCCCTACTCTCCCTCCAAAGAAATACCCTTTCATCAAAGAACTAAACGTGTGAACATTCGGCCTGCAACCTCTCCTCACCATCTGCCCCAAAACCGCGAGCCCCAACTCAACCTCCCCAACATCAGAAAGCCAACTAATAACACTAGAGTAACTCACAACATCAGGATCAACCCCTTTCTCCACCATCTCATTCACCAAACCAAACACCTCCCCAATTCTCCCCTCCTTACACAACCCACAAACCAAAGCATTACAAACAGACACCACACTCTCAACCCCAAATCTCTTAGCCACCTCCCTCGCCTCATCCACACGACCCTCCCTACACATCCCCGCCACAACCGTCGTGTAACTAACCTTATCAGGAACACACCCTCTCTTGGACATTTCCACAAGCAGCTTGCAGGCACTATCCACCTTCCCGTTTTTACACAGTGCCTTCAAAAGAATATTATAAGTAAACACATTAGGCTCCAACCCTTCACCCTTCATGTTCTCATAAACAGCCCCAATGGCGTGAAACCTGTTTTCCGCTTCACCCACAAGCGCGTCGAGCAAGTGGTTGTAAATTTTCACAGTGGGCTTACACCCAAACTCCTTGACCCTATAAAACAGCTTCAAAGCGCGATCGCCCAACCCAGCTCTCTTGTAAGCATTCAAAACGCATATGAACAACTCCTCGGAACACGGAACGCCTTCGATTTTCATCTGCTGAAGGAGATAGTGAATGCTGTCGATTTCAACGTCGCTTCTTCCGAGCTTCTCGATCATGATGTGGTAGGTCAAGCGCGTGTGCTTGAAGGCTGTGGAAGTCGCCACGTGTTGGAAGTATTGGAGCGCGCGCGTGACGTCACGCTCACGGCGAAGCGCTTGGGCGACGTGGGGCTCGGGGATGGCGGAGGAGGGCGGTGGTTCGCGGTGGCGCGTGGGGAGCACGAAGGGGATTGGCGGTTTGCGATGTTTTAGTAAGAGGGCATAACCGTCTTTCAAGTACATTGTATTGTTTTTTAGGTTAATGAATGAATGAATGAATCGAAGGAACCGTAGAGAACGGAATGCGAAGTGGGATCGGAGACGCCATTGTCGACGCTGCGTTTTGATGGCAGAGAATCTTGGAGAGAGACTCGAGAGTACCAATTGTTACTACCTTTTTTTTTTTCATTTTAATAACTTTATTTAATGCCAATATACTTTTTAGTTTTAAACTTCTTTGTTTTTATCATTTTTACTCAATTTTACGCAGTTATTTTGTTATTTCAGACATAACAATGTAACGTTAGAAGAAATTGCGTGATATTTATGAATTAGTTTTAGTAAATGGTTAGTGGAAAGTTACTGAAAAAATAAAATTAATAATAATTATATAAAAAATAATTAGTAATTTGTAGTATATTGTGTTGTAAAAATATGTGAATAATTATTATAATGTAAAAATAAGAAAATAATTTATAATATGTCATGTTATTAAGTTATGTTTTTCTATTTTTAAATTTAAAATATAATTAAAATAAAACAGAAATATATGCTCAAAATAATAAAATGTTCCTTACCTAAAATCTAATACTATAAATTTGATAAAATGCATGAACCAAAAATATATTTTAATATTAGATAGAATAGAAATATCTTTAATTAATAATTACTTAAGATTTATCTAGAAAAACTTTTATGTGAATATTTACCTAAAGTAGAAACAACTAAAACTAATTTATATATAAGGCAAAGCTAATATGTAATAACTCTTTCATATTTTTACAAAATATTTAATTTAAAAAGATATATAAATTAATTTTTAAAAATAGGGAAAAACGTCATTTTCTTATTCTTCTACTATGGTAGAAAGTTGAAAGTTACGTTAATACTGCAAAACTTGGTGAACATTAGTATTCGCATTAAAAAGCACGTAGCATTTTCCACATGTTTATGCAGAGTTCTAAAGCCAAATGTTATAAATCACGTGCTATTTCTGAATGCTAGAATTTTAAAGGGCTGGGAAAAGAACATCTTTAACATAAGTTCGGAATATCAAAAAAGAAATGTCGTAGGAAGAACAAGGATAACAGTAACAATCTCAAGCACCAACCTAAATTATCAAACACTGTCACATGGAATGAACTCTGTTGTCTTGAAAAAAAAACAAAAAAATGACCTGTTGGGAACTCAGCCAAAACTTTGACTACAGTATAATCTCACCTTGACGTGCACCATCAGAATGAGAAAATATATAAAGTCACCTTTCATCATAATTACCATAATGTCATATGATTTCTGATTGATTGATAGTCTAAGTTTCTAGAGTCATACATCACACAAATTAAACTTTAACAATGTTATCCGTCCGTTGCTGGAAAAATTTGAAGAGAAAATATCGGGCGACAAATAAAAATAGACAAAATATCATTTGTTAAAAAAGTTTGAGGGATATTCGACTGAGGTGGTAATCATCATAAATTTTCAGTTTTGATATAACTTTAAAAATTTAAAGGAAAAATACTGGAAAGATAAAAGGAAAATGAGATAAGAATTCAACCAATAATATAAAAGAATGACACCACTTTCAATTTAAAACTTTAAGATATTAGATTTATGAATTTTCTCAACTTTCTCATTTTTATTTTGTGAGATTTAAATATTTAAGATCCCTTGTAGGATTTAGATATTTAAGATTCCTTGTATCATAAAGTGAGTAATATAAGTAAATTAATGATAAAAGGCTGACTACAAGAATATGACCTCAACTAAATTTACATAAAAATTTGATATTACTTTTAATTCAAAAACTTAAAATAACTGAGATTTTTTTATATGATATTTCAAATTTTTCTTAAACTATATATTCTTAACATATTTGTCTTACGTACGTGTACAAGTTTGATAACCAAAAAAGTGACAAATGACACTGAACTTCTTTTATTTTATGTGTGTTGATAACAAAAAAGTGACAAATGGCATTGAACTTTTTTTTTATTTTATGTGTATTGCATCAGTAATCTATTTCATTATTTCAAAAAGGGTCAGCTTTGATGCAGCAAACTCCTCACAAAGAATTATTTGCATAAAATGTATAAAAATAACTGTCAACAAGTAACTATAAGATAATAAACATAAATGATGTGAGACAGTAATATGACTATGCAATTATTTTATCAAGCAAAATGCCCCAAAGAGAAGGGAAAATTCCTAACACACTCCCTTGTCATGATAAAAATAATTAGTTCATCATCAATTTATGATAGATGATATACAATGTCAACATTACCAGATACGTAAAATCATCTTTTCTATAACAGGTATACAATAGTAAGTATGTTGCGCTTCATCATATGTTAATGCAAAAATAATATTTATATTATAAATAAATGTTTTAATCACAAGAAAAATACCTTACAAATTGTATCAAAATCAAAGTTGGTTTCCATAAACTAGTTTTTAAGATTTCCATTAAGACTCACAGGTACACCAACCACATGTAGAATCCAACTAATCAATAAATTAGAAATGGATATGAAATCAAACAATGTAAACATGCCAATTTTAAACAAATTAAATATTAATTAATTATGAATACGAAAAGCAATACTAAACATAAGACAAATGATAGGTTGACACTCAACAAACTTTTATAATCATTTCACAATTATTATTTTATCTTTTATTCTTTTTCTTTCTTCATAAATACAAAATTTTATTTTCATAATGACTATAATACTTTTAAAAGTGAGTTGTAATGTCGTTGTTACGGTTGTCAAATGATTATTTTCTTAAATATAAAGTTTTGGTTACCATATCAACAAGAGATAATAAAGAAAATCTAAAACAATAAAGTAAAAATGTCTTTGTGGAGCAGTTAGCTACAACAAAAGTTTATGAGAGTTGTGCATAGCATCAATGTTCAAATGAACTTCCATGTTCATTCTAAAATATATTTTGAATGTCTAAAAGAGAACAAGTTGTCAACTAAGTTGTAGTGTCATCATAATTTAATTATAAACATTCATAGATATAAATAGTTCATAACTATACAAAACTCACCCATAATCAATGATCTGGTTTCAATAATCGATTATGTGTGCAAAAATTTACCATAATTGATTATGACAAGTGGATAATCGATTATCTTTGTCAAAATATGCGTATATTCAATTATAGAGTTTGTGGTAATCGATTATCTTTACTCAACCACCACGACCACCACCATCACCTTAGCCAACGTTTCAGAGGTATCTTTGCCAAAGGAAGAGTAGATCATGCACATGCATGCACCAAGCCGAAACACATGCAAGGTTAAAAGCGTATTTTCACCCATGCTAGCATAGCTTTCCCCTCTCTTCTTCGTATTGCACCACGAATCAACCTCTCTTTCTCTCCTGCCTTTCTATGCTTCCAAATTAGTGTCAATCACCACAACCAAACAGAAATGTCTCCGCCTTCCCATCTTCATGTATAGTCAATGACCTCAACCAAACAAACAATTAGAAACCCTTCCGAGGATCAACTTAACAAATTATTATACTTTTAAATCAATCCACTCTACTCCCTTCCATAAACTTCCATGTTATCATGTCCATGTAATTAATACTTTACTTATCAGGTTTTAGTCAAAAAGAATTACTATAATTAAAAGTTCAAATTTTATGATCTTATTTAACAATCCAAGAAGAATATCAATGGAACATAATTAGTTTTTTCATTAATTGTTATAGAACACAATTCAAATACTACAATACGGACAAAATCAATTGTACCCTTAGAATGGTTAGTATAAGAGAATAGTGTGCGAGAACACTTTTTAAAAAAAATATATATTATACAAGTAAATAATATATTTTTCACTACTCAATAAATTTAATTATATCACATACATTTCATTATATTCTTACAATCTTTTTTTTTACACAAAATATCTCTTGTTTAAAAAATTATCTATTTTTCAAATATATTTATTTTTAAATATTTCTTTATCTAATTTTTTCTTCTCTAAATAATTAAATCATATACACTTACTAAATATAATTAATTATTATTATTATCATTATTTTAAAATTAAATTTAATATTCTTCTCCAAAAAAATTGTTTTCAATTAATTATTTTTATAATTTTTCCAAAACTTTCTCCTTTGTATTATTTAATAAATCAAAACACAAAAAATTAGAAAAAACAGCTTAAGATTTAATTATGGAGAATTGAATTCTAATTGGTTTTCCAATGTCAGATCAGCTAATCTAAGATCACATGAGTTAATCTAAGATCAGAATTTGACTCTAAGAATCGGAATTCTAACTTAAATAAATAATAATAATCATGCTATCACTATAAATACAAGACACTCACACAACACACTAGTTTGTGTTTCTCTCTATCTTTCTCTCATACGCTACTCTTGCACTTCTGCTAGATTTGAAGTTTTCATTTCACTTTTTATTTTTTAATTGCTTCAATTTTTTAATTTGTTTTTGTTTGTTTCCCCTTATTGCTTTCAGTGATTCAAACGTGTTAGTCATGTTCTTTATCCTCTCGTCTTTTTTATGCTACATTTTTACTTTTTACTTTTACTTTTTCTTGTTTTCGTCTTTTAGTTTGTATAATTTATTTTACTGTAACATTTCTGACACTGCAATTTCATTCTGTGTGCGCATTTAAAAAAATTTGGGAATGTGTGTTTGAATTTATGTTATTGGATTTTTTTTGGTAATGCAGTGTTCATTCTTAGTACAGAGGAGGGTTCCCTGTTAAATTGAAAGGAACAAAAATTTGGAGGCAAGGGAGAAAACATCTACAATTTTGTATTTTTTAAATACAAAAAATAGTGAATGACATTAAATTTGTTTAAGCTTATTTCAAATATTAAGTTCCTAATTAATTTATTATTCTAAGCTTCGTAGGCTTAACTTGGTTTTTGATAAAAGTTCTGCTTGGATTAGCTTCTCTACAAGTCCTTTTTGGAGGAAAAAAAATTGAGAATGAATTTGATTTTTCCATAAGCTAAATAAGCTTAAGTACAGGTGAAAAACTAAAAAAAATAGAGTTTATATATATATATATATATATATTCGTGTGTGTGTTAGAGATTGAAAAAACTTTCACAAATTAGTACATGTATAACCTAAGTTTTTTTTTTTTTATCTTTAAGGAGCTTATTGAGAAGAAGCTCAGGTTCTTACTAATTATAAGCTAAATAGATATCCATTGATAAGGCAAAAGAGGAACCACCAGAACACACCTTTATCTGCTGTCAAAGTGTTAAATTTTTACTTATTTTGTGTAACTTTATATTTTTTTATCTTAGTTTTCTAAATAATTTCTATATTAGTCAATTAGCACTTTTTAACTGAGATGCAATGCTGATATCTATATTTTTAATTATTCCAATATATATATATATATATATATATATATAAACTTTTGCATTAAAATAGTGTAATTTTTTCATATGATAATTCGCTAATAATATAAGCCATATAAATTAAGACATAAAAGATATAAAGTGATAAAAAGTTTAGAAAAAATTATTGTGTGATTAGAACACTTATTATAAGTTTTAGATATATAGATATATTTCTAAATTATCTTGATAGATTTACTTAAAATTTGTATACTTAAAATACTAATGAATTAAGTGTTAATTTCTAATAATGAATGTTTAATATAAATGTTTCAGAAGGTATATGTACAAATTCTATTTGAATTTATCATAACTTCAACTTATATTAAGATAAAATCAATTTATAATCATTTTAACAATTAATATATATATATATATATACAAAATATGTACAGTTAGAGATATACATACTTCCTAAAGCACATATATTTTCTTGCACTTATAACTCTAAAATCGGTACTTACATGTATTGTTATGTTTAAATATTATTTTTTTGGTAACTAAATGTTATATATATATATATATATATATATATATATATATATATATATATATATAT
>Ga0099824_1009338_pt1 | contig 12115 bp, 5 predicted proteins | sample SiratrowhiteBW_FD_76837 | JGI IMG/M metagenome (GOLD analysis project Ga0099824, IMG submission 76837) | Root nodule microbial communities of legume samples collected from California, USA - Siratro white BW | ecosystem: Host-associated > Plants > Roots > Nodule | place: USA: California... | reverse complement strand
TTCTTTCTTTTTTTTTTTTTTTTTTTTTTTTTTTTTTTTTTTTTTTTTTTTTTTATTTTTTTTTTTTGAAATTGGGGCGGGTGTTTTTTTTTTTTTTTTTTTCTTTTCTTTCTGAGATCAAATCAAGCAATCAGGGATAGTACGAAGAAGGATAAGTGTTGGTTACGGCAAATGATGTGTTAGAAAGAAGAAGTATTATTTAAGTAATGTAAAATATTAACGAATTACCAATAATGCTGGCATCATTCCATGCATTGAGGGATTTTCTTTTATGAATTTTGCCTTTGTGAGATTTTCGACCTTGACTTGTGTAGTTAGTCTGGGTGTTGGGTTGGTTTCATACTGATAGCACGAACTGAGGAGTAGATTTTTTCTTTTGCTCAAATTTCTTTTGTTTCATAGTAATTAGTTCCACCACTTCAGATTGAAGTCCTAATTGTAGAAACAAATTTCCACTCTCATCTAGGAGTTAGCTTTTAGCTTTGCTCGATTCAACTCTCCACTGCTTCCTCTACTATTGACTCTTGTTTTATCATTTTTTGAAAGTTATTTCCCCCTTCCTATATGATACGCACATTTCAATGTTTTGTGGTGGTTATGAGTTTCTTTTTAATGAAAGTGCAACACCAGATGCCGTTGGCGTGTTTCATAATATGACATATTTCTAACGTTTTTTTTGAATTTTCAGTTCACTCTTCCATGAGTTAAGGGAAGTGCAGAAGCAGCAGGCAGGAGGATACGATGACTAAGTACTATGATATTGATGATATTCTTATGGAGGAAGAGGTAGTCTTCAGATTCTTCATTTTTTTTTTAAATGTGCTGCCAATTGATATGCAAGGGAATGATAGTTTTGGAACATCAAAGTTTTTGTAATTAAGGGAAACGCTTTGCTACAGGAGTTATTCTTAAGATGCTGTTGCGCATGATGTTTACACTGTTGTTAATTTTAACAGAATCAACTATCAATTCATCGTCTTTACAATTGAGATACAGAATGCAACCTGAATTTCTTATTCTAATACTACGGTTTGATATGTTCTGGTCACAGACTGTGTCAGTTATATTTCAGAAGGCTGCATCTGGAGTCGGAATAGATCCCAGTTCTGTAATGGACTTTGTAAGAGCCATTTACACTCATTTTTAGATTTCCAAAGGGAAGAATTATTGGTACTAGAGACCTGCTCTGTGGAGCTTAGTAATTTGACCTGACATTACATTTGTTTGATTTTCAGATTGAAACAGGTTCAAAAGTTGAATTGCCTTTTTGGCTTGCTCATGAGTTACAGATGAGACAGGCAGTATCAGTCAACGTTCCCTCTTGTTATGATCAAAAGTAGTGGTTATTTACTATCTTTTTGTTTCTTATGAGTACTTTTTATCATATAATGGAGCATGTCATGACGCTGACGAGTTCAGAGGCACTTTTTAAGTATACTTCTATTTCTGTTGCCCTGAAATGTTTTGGCAGACCTTTCCTGTTAATATCTTGCCTCATGAGCTTTAAAAGGATTTTGGAGACAAAATTTTTTCTTATCCTTAATTTTCATGTTGGTTTTAATAATCAGTGCATGTTGTTGCATGGAACTTTGGGTAACAACAAATTTAATAATCAATGTACATGGCTTTCAAAGAAATAGTTAAGAACTGATATTGGCATATGTATGCTAAGCTGCATCACCATTTATATCGAATTGTATTACAGGAATTTTGGATGTCTTGAAAGTGTCACATTTTTTATCTTATAGTTGATGATTCTTGACTTCAGAACAAGGCTAGAGATCCAAGCTGATTCGGCCGGTGTGGATCTGAGGTCTAGATGTCCATTCTTTTATGATTTTGGTTGCAAGATAGCACCCATGTAAGTCTTGCTTATGCTTGTATTTTCTTGCTTCCATGATCTGAACTAGCTTTTTATTTCTCTTTTTGGTTTAAATTTAACTGACTTATTTCAATGTTTTCTTATATTTTGTTGAGTAAATATTTTATTTCTGTCTACGAAGATAGTATGTGGCTGTCATGTGTCACGTGTCATAATATCTAGAATGGACCTAGGATTCTGAAGTTTTTTGGTGATGCAGCATATCATTCAAATATTTAGTATAACAAATTCCGTCATGAGTTCAGTCAGCCTAATAAATGTAAGATAACCAAATGTTCAAAAATTGGATATGGTCCAGCAACATCTTAGCCCTTAATTCGTCATAACACATTAATCAAACCGGAGAGAATGTAATATGTCGTCTTGATTTTTAAGGGAGAATATCCATGGTCCCAAAATTTTTCCTTCCGGCTTTACCACAAATTCTATGACCTCTTTTACTCAACATTGGCATCATGTTCTGTGTACATTATTGATTTATTGTTCATTTATGGCAGAGTTGGCGACCGAACCATTGGGTTTCTGCTGTTGTCTGCTTTTAAGAGTAGGTATAAGGAAATCCTCACGAAGGCACATTCTGTAGCATTTGCTGCTGGTTCCAAATTTTGGACTATTCTGACAAAAGAAGAGATCAACTGTGAGACTTTATCCTTTCTAAATGAAACTAGTGTGGTCACATCTCTTTCCCTCTTGAGGAATTCAATTTAATTTTTGTTCTAATCCTTTATGATGTAGTGTATGAGACAGCTCAATCCGCAATGGCATCCTTCAAGAAGTGGCGAATGGGAGGGCCCAGATTTCAGATAGCTTCTGTTCTGGGAAAAAAGAGAAAATCCACTGAATAAAAATGTCAATTTTTTATTGTTCATGTAGAATTAATACAAATACAATGTGTTGTAATTTCCAATTACTGATATATAAACATAGAAGTGAATTTACTGACCACCTTGTGCCTATGTTGTGTGCCATAGTGATAGTTCAATCCTCTGTACCATACCACTGATCATGGGTTGTGCCTACAGCGTATTAAGTGGACCCTAACAGGGTGTTTACAGGTTGTATCGAGAAACAAGGCTAACAGCCTAAGAACGTCCTTTGAATGGGTTTTTACATTCAACATATTAATTTAATAATTTCATTCCCTTTATCTTGATTTATATTCCCGATTAGTTTGGTACACGAGTGGGTTATTAGAGTTATAAAAATAACAATTTAGCCCCACATGAATATAATTCTCTAGAATTTGTTTAGAGATGCCAATTTAGGGTCTATCTAGACCCCTTTCCATAAACACTTTAGGACCAAAAATAAAATATATTTTTAATAATTTAAAATTAACTTATTTACGGATTAAAAGTAAATATTTTAAAAGTGTATGAAATAACTTTCTACAAATTAATATATACATATTAACTAATTTTAATTTGTGAAAAAAATATATACTTTTCAAGAAAGTATTTATAAAAAGGATAGTCCAATTTTAATTATAAGTAAAAACAGGCGATAGCCTAAGTTCAGTATGAAAAAAAGGAAGAAACACGTGAAAGATAAAAAAAGAAGAGAGAAAGCATAAAAAAAGAAAAGAAAGTTCAACTGATGTTTGCAAATCCTTTTTGTATGCTCACACAAACCAAGACTAAAAGACATTGAAACGTAAAAAGGAAAAGTTTTTACCTAGATATTTTTCAGCCGAAACGTTTTACATATAACTGATCCAAGATATTTTGGTTCAAATTGAATATAGTTGATGAAGTTAACGATGCCAGAGTGAATGAAAATGATAACATAATTTATCCCTATAACTAGTAAGGTTCTGTTCTGTGTTGGGACCAAATATGTTCCCTTTTGAATTTTTCTTTTGCAGGTATATATTCGTCTTCAATCGTGCTCGTGCGTTGGAATATTGTTTTTCCCTTTTTTAGGCCAAAAAAACTGTGGGAGATATTTTGGTGTATCTATCTTAGTTGTGTGGTGCGTGACACATGAAATTAGATATTTTATGCACTTTCCAATCCACGGAGGCAGAAGCATGGTTCTTTTAATCGTCGTGGCAATGCACTTTTCGCTTTTTGCATCCAATCCTCTAGATATTTTCAACCTATTGCTTTCCCCACTCTCACCTAACGCGTGCAACTTCCCAACATTTTCTTCTGTTGACCATACTTTCTTTTTCTTAATGACCACCCATAGATTCATTTTTACATGTTCTATGAGCATCCACTACTTTTTAAATATAAATAAGGGATAGCTTAATTTTAATTCACATTATTGGAGTTTTAACATTTATTTTTTCTATTTTGAAAATTATACTTTATTCTTTATCTACAATTTTCAAATTCTTATCTATTATTCAAAATGCTTTCGAATTGAGTTACAACATATTTTATTTTTATTCAAAACTCACTAATTGAAACTTTGAGCCAAACATAGAAAATACCCACTTTTTCCTTTTCAAACCCTAACTTCACATCAAAAATACCCACCTTTTCCTTTTCAAACCCTAACTTACATCAAAACCTTCAAATTGTATTAAATTTATACTACTTTTTAACTTCTAAACGATTAAGATATTTTGTAGTATAAACTCATTATAAAACTCTAGATATTTGGATTAAAATATAAATTTGGAAAACTTAGATGAAAATTTGATAAAATGGATAAACTTGATTTTTAAAATGGGAAAATTTTAATTGAGTAAAACAAATTAAAACTAAGACATGCTTAGTTCGATCAAGAGATTTAAAAAATTGTAATTAAATCTTTTCGTTCGGGGTTCACAAAAATATACATTTTAATAGCTTTATAAAGTATCGTTACAATAAATTATCGGTTTTTATAATAATTGTTTGAAAAGTAATACAATTTTTGTTGTTTGTACTGTTTTTTTAGATATTTGAGTGTGTAGTAAATTATGAATTAAATTGAATACTGATTTGATCAAAGATTTATCAAGTACAAAACATTAATGTAAAGTGGGCATAAAATAGTATTCAATTGAACTTTTGACTTTTTCTTCGTAGATCTATCTTTCTTTTCCTTACTTTACTTCCATCTGTAAAGTTGTGCTGCACGCGCCAACGCGCCAATGGATAGCGGCTTAAGCTCATCTTATGAAACAGTATCACGGCACGTGCGAATGTGTGATTCTCTCTATTGATCCAAGGGGTCTCATACTCTTCCATATTAACAATAAGGTCATAAAAGAAATTCCATTGAAACATATTAACATTGTATTACGAGAATTTCAAATTAAATTTTAGTACTGTAGAAAATCTTGCTTTTGAAAAATAAAGAAAAAGAACTATAATAGTTTAATTATTTTTTTAAGTTATAAAAAACTGAAATAAATCTGTGAAGTTTTGAAGAATAACATGTTTGCCCTTGCAGTGCTGTGTATATATAGCATTGCCCTCCCTCGTTAAGTCACAACAAATTTGCAATGTCTAAAGCAACAAGACTTGGTTGAGTCGTCTCTGTGTTTCATGCACAGCATATGAACTCATCTTGCTCCGCTGCAGACTCCACCATGGAAGACCCCTCCAACCACCGCCGCTCCAAGAAGAACCACCGCCGCCACCACCCCGCCGCCACCACCACGACGGTCAGCACGACCACCGGAGAGTCGGAGGGGGAGTTGGAGGATGCGGAGGACTGCGACCCGGAGGTGTGGGCGACCCTGAACAAGGGGTTCCGGCAGGTGCAGTCGGTGCTGGACCGGAACCGGCAACTGATTCACCAGGTGAACGAGAACCAGCAGTCACGGATGCACGACAACATGGTAAAAAACGTGTCCCTCATTAAGGAACTCAACGGCAACATCTCCAAGGTTGTCTCTCTCTATTCTGATCTCAACTCCAATTTCACCAACGTTTGCCAACACCGCTCCAAAAACCATTCCAAATAAAGCCACTCATGTTCCTTCCTTTTTAACTGTGTCTGTGTCTCTCTATCTATAAATATATGTATGTGTCTGTTGTTGAAGTTGAAGATTTGTGATGGTAATTTTGGGCTTTGTTTCCTCATCAATTGTCAATAAGGACGGTGAAAAGCGAAGCATTCTATCGTCCTCTTTACTTCTTTCTACACATTCTACTACTGTTGTCCACTCTTGTCCTACCTTTCAGTGACTTCACTCTCTCTGTACTTCTAAATCAATAAATTAACTTTTTATAATGGCTTGTTCTTGTTCATTGCATGTGAACGGAAGATTCATATCTGAATTGTAATCTTTATTTTGGTTTATAGAGAGAAAATATCAGTTACTTGCTCTTTAATTGCCCATCATCAACACTTGAGGTTACAACACAACATTTTTGAAAGATCTGATATTCACAATGCCTAACTAACCACATCAAGACTAAGTTGAATCTACCTGAAGAAAGTAGTCTAATCCCAATTCGAAGATATGTTAATACTTGGTCCTGGGCTAAAGCAGTTTGCTTAGAAGGGAAATAGTGTGGAAAAAGTGACCAACACTCTTGGAGTGGTGCAATATCATACTTGTGTAAGATCTGGATAATGATGACATCTGCCTTTTTCCACAGGACAAGGTAAAAGATAACATTTTGTTAATATTCTTTTATTTGATTATGGTCCATTTTTAATTGGGATTTAAATTGCAGTGGTGGAAGTGGGGAATGTAGCTGAGGACACGACATGATGCACTTGAATAAATAATTTATCCTCGTATCTATTACATAAGAAAAGTTCAGATAACACACTACAGCCTGATGTATATTGTTAATGAGTATCCCCACTATAGCAATCACCAATAGATTTTCTTCCCTTATAGCAAGACTAGAGCAGACAAACAAACATGCAAAAACAACAATCCAGACTTAAATTACACGAATATCTGCAAACTTAATTCATTTACTGAATGATGAAATATGCACACTGAGTTTGTGAATCAGGGTGTTGGGTAAAGATGGCTTGTTAACACAGCAGAATCAATCTCAACTTGCCTAAATAAACCATGTCATGAAGTTAATTCTCCACTGTCTGATATGACGACCTTGTTCTTAGGCGTGCCACTTTCACTTCCTTCTGCTTCAATCTTGTACAGTACGTCCATACCAGAAAGTACCTTGCCAAATACAACATGGCGTCCATCCAGCCTTCCAAGAAACAAATGGAGGCATGAGTTTGTTGGAAAGGGCCCCAACAGAAGTCATACAAACTTGAAAAGTTACCTTTCATCTTAGGCTCTTTTTTCTTATACATAAATGTTTGAAAGCGTGTCTATTCTATATTAGGAAGTTGAATCATGAATGTCTAAGAAGTTCAGCTTTATACTCATTTATGTTCAAAATAAAATCCATTCTTGATAAGTGAAAGGAAAATGGACCTTTCTAAATGAGATTATGCTTGTGCATAAAATGGAATAAACTTTTCCTTTCAAACTTTTCTTTTCCACCAAAACTAGAATCGCATTTTATTAAAAGAAAATAAAGCCATTAAGAAAAAAATCATATTTATACCTGTCACAGTAAGGTTTTCACAAGTTAATACTATTCAACTTTCAAGAGTATCCAAAATAAGTAATAAAAAATTACCAGCCGGTTTTAATTGTGGTTATGAAAAACTGGGAGCCATTGGTGTCTTGCCCTGCATTCGCCATAGATAAGTATCCTGAAAGATGATAATCAAGAAAGAAGGGTGAAGAGGTGCAATAATATAAATTATATTAACATTGTCATAATTATGGATATAAATGTAACACCAGTTACAACAACATGTAAGCTCACCTGGTCCAGAATGCTTCACCTTGAAGTTTTCATCAGCAAACTTATCACCATAGATTGATTCCCCACCTCTTCCATCACCACGGGTGAAATCACCACCCTGGACCATAAAGCTTGGTATAATCCTATGGAATGTGCTCCCTTTATAATGAAGAGACCGCCCACTTCTTCCCTTTCCTTTCTCTCCTGAAATGAGATGCTGTTCAAATTTATAGTTTTTACTACCAAGAGAATTTATACAGATCAAGATTGATTCCAACTGATCATGTATACAATGGAGAAAACTATCAGCAAAATAAGTAGTGGCACCACTTTAAAGTCAAACAAGGAAAGTATCTATAGTTGCAGAGCTACCAGTACAAAGCGCTCGAAAGTTTTCTGCACAAAAGGGATGATATGATCAGTAACCAAATCCTGCACATGAAACTAATATATGTCTAAATAAACATCTTTAGCATTTCATTATAGTATAGCATACCATACCTACAGTTTTCGGAACTGTGTTCCCAAAAAGGCCCATGACTATGCGACCTGAAGTGAGAAACAAAAGATTTTTACTGTTGAGTGACCCATTCGGGATCATAACATATAATGCTATAATAACTAAACTAAGCCATAAACCGTAAAAAGAACATAACTAGGCAGAAAAGTGGGAGAAAATCCTGCTCAACATTCTTCAACAATAGAGGATATGATCTAACAAAACACATGCAGTCAAGAAGGCAGTACATACAATGTTTTGAATAAGTAAATTCTATATTGAGATATTATTGACCATGAAATCCATCTGAACAACTTTCACCAACATTCTTCTTTGTCTCCCCCTCCCTACACATGTTATGACCCAGTGTCGTTGAGGACCAATTGGGATAAATTTGTCTAGAAGCATTATAGAGAAGAAAATAAAAAGAAAAAAGGTTTCTTAAAATTAACTTACACATAAATTAGAAATCAATTTTTCAAGATGTTAACATAAGAAAACTATTACAAATTAGTTCATACATTAACTAATTTTAGGACATGAAGAATTTTTGTTGATTTTTTTTTTTTCTACCTGTTTTTCTTTCGTACAAATGTTTTGGAAAATTGTATCTAAACATATCCTAAACCATTCACATGGCAGCTGGCAAATGGGTTGCAAAAGTTTTCATTTTAGACTGCCGTGAAATAGAACTACCCAGGCATCTTTTCTTCTCAAATTCATGATATATGTTGAGAAAATCTCTCTAGTATAAAACATGCGTTCTCATTCTCAAAAATAATACAAATCCTACCCAATCATCGATCACGTTCAATGCCATTTCAGAATCAAATAACCCTTATTTTCCTTGCACCATACTTCAGAATACCTTAGCACCTCTTCTGATGCACAATTCATTACATATAATTCTCAAAGGAGTGCCTCATAACACAAACCATCTTAAATCAGTGAGTGATGGGTCAATTTAATGAATCTAAAATCCCAGCCGAAACTCAATCAGCTATCACATTCCAAATCATTATCCACAAATTGCCATAATTCAACAGATGCAAAGAAATGGCACACACGAAACACCAAATTATCGGGATGGAACTGAAATAAAAAACTGAACTTTCTAATGAATGAAGCATACCCGCTAATTTCCCATGGATCTCTATATCGAAATACACCTTGTGAGTGACACCCTCCAAATCCTGCCCCAAAGGGGTATCCTAGAAAGCAAGGAAAAGGGTTAATATGCATCAATCTATGATTGACCCAAGAAACCAAGAGAAGGGAATGAAGGAAAAGAGTGACAGGAAGATGAATCCTTATTACGGAGAGCTGTTGAGAGGAACGTTGATTGGTACTATTGTCTACCAAGTGGAGTTGAAAGAAAGCAATGGTGGCGCAGAGGAAGAAAAGCCATAACAGAACCACCCAAATCAGAGTTCCAGTGCCTCTGGAAGCCATTAGAGTCAGCTGATGCAAATCCTCAATCAATTGCTAAACATAGTTTGTTGTCAACCATTTATAATTATAAATAATTATTGGCATATAAAATTTTTGGATATTTTCGTTTTATACTAAATCTGCTTTTAGTTAGTTTCCCAGCCTTAAAAAACAAGTCTTTTTAGTTTCAATAATTTACACTATTCAAAGTGTCTATTCACCTAAAATCTAATTTAATCCATGTAATCAGTAAAAAAACACATTGGATAATTTAATTGAATATAAATGGATTGTTTTTTAAATAAAAAAAAAATTTAACTGATGAACTATTCAATTATAGTTTTATTTAAGACTTTTTAATAAAAAAATTATGTAAATTTTAGAAGATTTTGCGATAATGTAATTACTTTTTAAAAATTTTTGTAATTTAGATTGTAAAGAATTTATAATTTATGTGAAAAAAATAATCATAAATCATTTTTATTTTTACATTTGTATAATTAAATGTATTTTTAACTATACTTTGTAAATAAAAATTTTAATTTTAAAAATTAATATAAAAATGACAACTAATATAAGAGAAATATAAACTTGTATTAAAGAAAAAGGAATAGACACTTATTTAAAGAGTCATCTCATAATTCTCTGGTATAAATGCATGTAAGTATTTAGGGTTATTTTCTTATTATACCAAAAAAAAAAAAAAAACTCAAGGGATCCAAATTATCTTAGCAAATAGCAATAAGAACCAATTCAATTTCTTTAGTTCTGGCTATTGACATACTTAGAATCGATATAGTTGGGCGATTGACCATTTTATATATTGATTATCTTAGTTAAGGAATAGGCTAACAAGTTTATCTTTCGTCCTATCAATAAAAAAAAAGATTTAAATTGTTTATTTTCTAAAATTTATCTAAATACACTGGTTAAAAACGTAGAGTATATTAATAATTTAGTTTATAATTTATTTGAATATTGATTTCTTAGTATTAGAGAAATAAATCTATAAAATATATTAAAATAATAAAAATTATATATTTATTTATTAAGATAAAAATTTAAAAAGAGACAATAAAAATTTAAACTTAAAATTGATATGTATTATTTATTTTCATTTTTTTAAAGGGTGAGTTGGTAGGTTGGCCTACTTCTGCCAATGATTTAAAATTATAAAATAGTTTAAATTTTATAAAATAATTTAATCTAATAATTACATAATAATAGTTTTCTTTCTTCATCTTTAATTAGTGACTCCGTGTTATATTTAATGTTATCCAACAATCAAATTGACATATAATACATTAATTATGATATTGATTAGATTAAATATATTCCTTTTTTCCCATTGAAGATAGATATAGATATATTTATTATTAAAATTTTACTAAAGTGTATCTGCTATAGAAATTATATACACATTAAAAATCACATTCTATAACACATATTTTAAAATAATAAATTTCAAACATATACCAAAAGAAAAAATATATCTATAACTTGATAATAATTTATTTATTATTTTGTATACTCCATAATTAATTTCGTATGATATTTAGTAAACATAAAATTTATTTTTTATTGGAAAGTCAACAAAATGATAAACGTACCAGCATAATACTTAATTTTATCTTAGAGTTGTCATGGTTTATTTTATAATTTGAGAAATATAAAATGTATTCAACAATAAATATTCAATATATAACTTATTTTATTGTAAAGACTTATTTTTGTGATTGATAAAAATGATTTAAAAAAAGTAAAAGTAAAAGTTCAAAGTTATATTTAATAGACAAATTAAAATTTTAATTATTTAATAATTATTTTTTTATTACTTATTGTATAATAATAAGTATGAAACACATTATGGAAATGAAATATTTTGACTTCATTGATGATTTAGTCAAATGGGTAAGACATCAAGTGGTGGAAAAGGGAAGGAGTTTCTTGTATAACTACTTTTATTGAATGAGTCAAATGTTAATAAGTAATATGAGCCTTTTTGAAAGATAATACATTTAAAATTTTGTTTTAAAGAATTAACATACAATTGACAATTCCTAAATATAACATAAAAGTGATTTAATAATAATTTGTTCTGTTTGTTCTTTAAGGTGAGATGTGGGTTGAAATGTGGATAGGTTAATTTAGTGATTTCATATATGATGTGAGATGAAATAATAATAATAATAATAATAATAATAATTTTTTTTTTTATTACATGAGAAATTATTTTGCTAGTTTTTGGAAAAAAATATTATATATATATATATATATATATATATGAATATATTCCTGTTGAAACTCAATAAAACTATTACCGGGTAATAGGAGTTTTTTAACGAAATGCACGATAAGAGATTTTCTTAAAATATTTGAGATAACACTGAAAATATTGTTTTAGATATTTCATGTAATTATTTTCTTTCTTAAAATATATATATATATATATATATATATATATATATAATATTTGGTTCCAAAAACTAGCAAAATAATTTCTCATGTAATAAAAAAAAAAATTATTATTATTATTATTATTATTATTATTTCATCTCACATCATATATGAAATCAC
>Ga0099824_1009334_pt1 | contig 12119 bp, 16 predicted proteins | sample SiratrowhiteBW_FD_76837 | JGI IMG/M metagenome (GOLD analysis project Ga0099824, IMG submission 76837) | Root nodule microbial communities of legume samples collected from California, USA - Siratro white BW | ecosystem: Host-associated > Plants > Roots > Nodule | place: USA: California... | reverse complement strand
TGAGAGCCAATACATCTATGAATGTCTCCCAATCTTCTTTTATGCTCAGCTGTAGGAGATGTGCTTCCAAGAATCTCTGAGAAAATCCTCTAGTGTTTCTTACAGAAATTAACCGACTCTTCAACACGTCCTGAGGAATTTTGGTGATGGATGATATAATGTTGTTCACAGTGTCTATAAGGGATTCCCCCACCCAAAGGCAGATCCAGGATTTGCTCATATTCCTCAATGGTAGGTGCTAATTGGAAGTCTAGGAATAAGAAGCATCTCATAGACGAGTCATAGTACTGAGCCAGTGCAGTGGCAATGTCCATCTCTATGTCTAACTCCAACAATCCTAGCAAATTCTCATACTTTCTTCTAAAGGCTGCCCTCTGAATAGATTTCAACTTCCTGTTAAGCTCTCGGAGATTAGAGAAATTATTTCGTATCGGTTCACATTTTAACTTCTTTTTCAAATCAGTAGCTTCTGATACTCTTTCAACCCCTAATCCAGAATGAACTTCCATGATCTGGTGTACAATTTTCAAGAATCTCGTTTAGAACAAAATGATGATGCATGAAAACAACATGAATGATATGTATTAAACACAGTTCATTTCCACACTTTTCCACACTCTCCATAGCAAACATTCTGTCTTGTCATGCCGGTGAGTGGTTGCGGTTCATAGTTTTTTCTCCCTTAGTGCTCTAAACAAATTGGCAGCATAAGACCTAGGGTTCTAAGATCTTTACATGCATCCTCACAAAGTAAGTTCCCTAATCCCTACAGGAATAAAGGTCACCAGAGCTATGGCCCTCATTATCATCATATCCAAAGTTGTCGTTAAACAACTAGCTTGTGAAGGCAAAAGTGAATTTTCTTCACCCGTCTTTCACTCTCTTCTATCCGAAAATGCTCTCCTTCTCTTCAATTTTTCCAAAACTCCTCTTACTCTTTTTCCTTTTGCTATGCTTTTCCCCCTTTTCAACGAATGCCCCCCTCCTCCTTTTTATCAATTCTCTCTCCCCTCCAACTAATTTCCGTTTTCTTTTTCTCTCTCTGCCATGTGCCAACCCATTCCATTCACCAATCCTCTCCATTCCTAGCTTGCCACGTGGCGAGTAAAACTCTCCACTCCTAGCTTGCCATGCGGCAAGCATTATCTGATTTTATTATTTTTTTAATTCTTTAATTATTTTTAAATATTCACTTAGTTTTTAATTATTTTTAAATGCTCTTTATTTTACTTATTTATTTTATTTTGATTAAAGCACCCACAAAATTAAACAGTATATTTTTATCCGAACAAAATCGAGTATTGACAGAATTACCAATTTCAACTCCACCTTACCTTCCTCCTGTAACAAGTTCCTTTCATCTTCCAAATCTAGAAATAGATTGAATAAGGTTATGCTTCTTCTTCTCTAAGTGTCCAAAAATATCCCTATTCCATACCTTTAGGCCCCTTTTAAGTCTTTTAAATTTTTCTTTTAACACCCATATGTCATTACTACTCATCCTATACTCAGTCCACCAAGTTCTAACCTTATCTATAAAGCCCAGTGTGTTCCCCATATATCCAATTATCGAAACGATTTAGGTCCCAATGTATATTTCAATAAATTTTAATCTTGGACATAGTGTTTATTCTCAGGCCACCTTTCTGACCACCGATGAGATACTAACACCTAATCTAAAGTTTCTTATTACTAACCACTTTTAAAGTTTTTTATTAAATTCTTATCAAGAAAATAGAAAATGCTCGAATTAGTAAAAATAAATTGAATTTTCTTCTATCATTTTTGGTGCTTGTAAAAATTCCTTTTTCACTTGCCTATATAATATACAGATTCAAACTGATTCTCAAATAAAAATAAATACTCTCAAAAACATATACTCATTATTTTTATTACGGTTTAATTAAGTTTTAAATATTTTATAAATTTAAATAATTTAATTTAATTTGTAATAAAAAATTATTTTATTTAATATTTAAAATATTTTTTATTTTTATTTTGCCTTTAATATTGGTCGTTTTATCTGTAAGGACTATCAACTCAGACTAACCTTTTTCAACCTCCTCCAACCATCAACTCAGGTTAACCTTTTTCAACCTCCTCCAACCGACAAAATACTTAAATAAAAATAAAGAAAAAAACATTTTAAATAGTCTTATTAGAAATGAAAATTACCAGCCATTCCATTAAAAATACCTTAATTTTCTATAGACATGAAACTTAATTAATTCATTTAGTAAATATAATCTCGATGTGTACTGCTAATCACTCTTTTTTTAACAATAAATAAATATTCAAATACTGAGGCCTCCTTTGTACCATGTCTCGACCATTATTATTCTCGTAGAAGAAACAGAGAGACTCGAGTTAAAAAAAAAATGAAGTTGAGTTAAACAGAAGGCGAGAGTAAAGTGATGACCACTGTAATGATTTTGTGAAGAAAGCGTATCATGTTTGGTTGAAGGTCCAGTTAATGGCACATGCGAAGGGAAGACTATAATATTGCGAGTGAGGTTGATGAGGCAAAGAAAGGTGTGATTTCTCCCTCCATTCCGGTCACTCTCCGATATGGCACACCACAACCACTCCACAACTCTTCGCGTTTTCTGCGTCGGAACCCTCGACACCAAGCTCCACGAACTCCGATTCCTCGCCGATTCACTTCGCTCCAATCTCCATCGCTTCTCCTCCTCCTCCAAGGTACACACGTAGCACTCACAATTGTTCAATTCACGCAACAACTACCGCCATTCTTATATTTGATCCCGTAATTGGTAATTCTTCTTGTTTTTATCTGAATATAGAAATTAGTTCTTTAAGATGAAACTATTTATTAAGCTAATTAATTGAAGTTTTATAATCTCAAAGTGATGTAAACAGTCACTGCAGGAGAGGAATATATAGTTGAGACTCTAAATCGTGTTTGTAGTTTGATTAGTCATATTTTGATGGGAGTGGGTGACAGGTAGAAGTGGTGGTGGTTGATGTCTCTACTGGTTCGAATGCGCCACAAAGTCTGCAAGATTTCCCGTTTGTTTCCAGGAATGAGGTTGTCTCTTCCTACAATACTGGAAGAAGCGAAGCCTTGCTTCTCCCGGATGACAGAGGCAAGGCGGTTGCCGTGATGAGCCAGGCATTGGAGCGGTTCTTGAAGAAGTCTCATGAGGATCGTTGTCTTGTTGGTGTTATTGGTGTTGGGGGGAGTGGGGGTACTTCACTGCTGTCGTCTCCCTTCACCTCTCTCCCGATTGGGATCCCCAAGGTCATCGTCTCGACAGTGGCCAGCGGTCAAACTGAACCTTATGTTGGAACCTCAGATTTGGTTTTGTTCCCGTCTGTTGTGGACATTGCAGGCATCAACAGGGTTAGCAGACTGATCTTGTCCAATGCCGCGGCTGCATTTGCTGGGATGTTTGTTGGAAGGAGTCAGAGCTTTAAGGATTCTTCTAGCGTTGAAGATAAACCTACAGTTGGGATAACTATGTTTGGAGTTACTACTCCTTGTGTTAATGCTGTCCAGGATAGGTTGCATGAAGAAGGTTATGAGACCCTGGTTTTCCATGCAACTGGGGTTGGTGGGAGGGCCATGGAGAATTTGGTTAGAGAGGGGTTTATACAGGTATTTTTGAGATAGCTAAGTCTGTGTGCATTTAATTTTGGGAAATTTATGTTGTGTTTTGAACGTGCAGGAACTTCACTTGTTTCAAATCATAACATAAGAAATTTATCTGGACAATTCTGCTTTAATTTTCTATGAATTTAGAATATTTCCGCTTAGGACTGTATTTTCTGTTGAGGCTTCATGTTGCAATTTCCTTACTATTTGAAACCAATGCACCTTATGGATGTTAAGTACTGATCCTTGTTTAGTTGCATCTTCTAATTGATTGGACTTGTTTTATATACATCAAGATTCAAGAGGACAGGCCTTTGGCCTAACTGTATAACTGTCAAGGCTAAGCTACTTAGCCTAACTCTTGAGCATATTGAATGTTCTAGGAGAGACACTTCATTTTGCCGGGTCATTTTCAACCCTAACCAAGGAACATGGAGTATTTATTAAGCTCAATACCGTATTGATTTTATTTTGGATATATGGATATGTATTCTGTTTTGGGAATGTAAACTCTTTACTTTCTTTCACATAATTGTGTGATCTGTATGAATTGGGATAAGCTTTCTGAAGTCACTTGTATTCTGTTTTTTTTTTTTTTTTTCATTTAAGATACTTCTTTATGTATTCGTGTCTCCTTTTCTGTTCACACATGTTCCTTTCTTTTGTTTTGTTTAGGGTGTTTTTGACATCACAACGACAGAGGTAGCAGACTATATTGTTGGAGGTGTAATGGCTTGTGACAGTTCTCGTTTTGATGCCATCATAGAGAACAAAGTCCCTTTAGTCTTGAGTGTGGGAGCATTAGACATGGTGAACTTTGGAGCAAAAGATACTATACCATTGAAGTTTCAGCAGAGAAATATATATGAACACAATAAACAGGTGACTGCTCTAAATCACTCCATTCTGTTTTGGTCTTTGCTTGAAAACATCTTATTTGCTTGTGACTACTTTTAAGGTCCTACAGAGGATTTCGTACATCATTTTCTCCTTGAACTTAGATGCTTATTTCCTGCAATCCTGTGACTACTACCAAAACTGAACTATTCACTATACGCTTTACAATTCCCTGGAATTGAAGATGTTTACCATGTGTTAAAATGGCTGAAGTCATTATTTTATGCTAACATAAGAAATCGATTATTTCTGTGTGCAGGTTTCACTCATGCGAACAACAGTAGATGAGAATAGAAAATTTGCTGATTTTATAGCAAATAAATTGAAGAATTCATCATCTAAGATTTGTGTGTGTCTTCCAGAAAAGGGTGTATCTGCTTTAGACGCACCAGGGAAACCTTTCTATGATCCAGAGGCAACGGGTACTCTTCTTCATGAATTACAAAACCTTATTCCGACTAATGGTGATAGACAGGTACTATGGTTGCTCAATAGTTTATCATAATTATCAGCTTCAAGTTTTCTTAATTTCATTTTATTTAATGGTGAGTATTTTGTAAAGTTAAAAGAGTTGTGTACAGGTAAAGGTGTATCCTCATCATATTAATGACCTTGAATTTGCAAATGCATTGGTTGATGCATTTTTAGAGATTAATGAGAAAACTAGTAAAGATTCTACTAGTCAACAAGTAGCCAATCCTGAATCTGTTGAACAATTTTATGAAGATTATGTTTCAAATGTGCCAAGGTTTGGGACCATCGTCTATCCACCTAGTGAATTCCCAGAAGCTAGAACAGGTTCTCATTTAATTATAATTTGCATTATGTTAATCAGTATTTTGCAATAAAGAATTATTTTTTTCAATTTTCCTCATTATTTGTGTGTTTTGCTCTTGTAATACTTAATTTATGTTGGCCTGAAAAATATTTATTAAAAGCCAATTGCTTCTGTGTTGAACAGCTGTTTAATTTGACTTAAGTAAGTTGCTCTCCAGAATTGCTTTTGGTAGAAAATATATTCTTTATGTCAACTATGGAAATAATGTTTTCATTTCTCCTTGCAGAAACCTTGGAGAAAACACGGCTCATATTACAGCAACTGAAACATCAAATAGATAAAGGAATTCCTATAATAGGAGCTGGTGCAGGGACAGGTATATCTGCCAAGTTTGAAGAAGCTGGAGGGGTTGATCTAATAGTTTTGTACAACTCTGGGCGCTTCAGAATGGCTGGAAGAGGTTCATTGGCCGGATTATTACCTTTTGCCGATGCTAATGCTGTTGTTCTCGACATGGCCAATGAAGTTTTGCCAGTATGCCATTATTTGTTTACTTGTTCTAGAAGACTTCAAAAGTAGTGTCCAACTGCTAATTTCTATTGAAGGCTTTTTCACTCTTAAGGGCCTGATTTTGCAGATGCTTCTTAACTTAAACGTACACTAATTTCAAGATTCTTGTTTAATATAGGTGGTGATAAGTGGAAAAACTAAACTATTAAACATCACCAAATATGATTGGTAGTCTTTAAGGAAGAAAACTTTTCTTTTCCAAAATAATGTATATCACAAGGGGTTTTGAAGACGTAAAAGGAAACAGTGGGCTGTTCAGGGCAAAGGTCCGATGGTGAAAGCAGAAAGCAATTTGGGTTAGGGCCATCACAACAGGGTAGTGAATCTTTAGGAGATAATTAATTCTTAGACTTTGTTGTTTGACATCTTTGGTTCTTGTATAAACATTACGGGTGGTAAAGATTTTGTTAATTGACCCGCAGGAAAATGTCAGAATAGAAATGTAAGACAATAATAGAGAAATTAACTGAAGAGAGAAAGAGTGAGAGAAGATACTGAATTCTGTTACTGTTATTTTGAAAGATAGAGATAAAGAGAAAGATAGAGATAAAGATACTAGTGGCAGCTGCCAGCTGTAACCAAATTGTAACTAACCGTTAACTAACTCTGAGTGCAGTTGAGAACTGCTCTCTTTCATATGGTATTCAGACACACACCACAAACACAAAGTGGGTGGGAATCACAAATGATCTCAAAGTCTTGAGCAGGAAAATGTTTGACAATTGGCTCTTTGGCAATGACTTTTTCATTGACAACGAAGAGATCTAATTCCATGTGTTTGATCCTGGCATGAACTGGATTGTGAGGCAAAGAAACAACACACTGACTATGACAATAGATGATGGGTGAATAAGAAATTGAGTTCAGTGAGAAGTATCTAAAACCATAAAATTTCTTTAGTGACTTGAGCTAGACTTTCATATTCAGTTTCAGTACTTGACTGGGCGACAACTTGTTGCTTTTTAGACCTCCAACATATAAGATCTTGAGCAAAATACTGCACTACAAGCAGATCGTCTATCTGCACCCCAATCAGCATCACATAGGGCTTGTAGAGAATAGGGAGAACTTGAGACAGCAGGATGGAGATGTAATCCATAATGAAGAGTGTGTCTCCACCATAGAGGATCAGTAAGCTCTAACACCATGAAAATAATAGAGAGAAAGAAACTGAATTTTGTTATTATCTCAAAGATCGAGATACGGAGTGTATGTGTGTATGTATATAGGCATATACCAGTGACCGCCGTATCAAGCTAGTGACAGTTGTATCCAACTTGTAACTAACTGCTAACTAACCCTGACAGTAGTTGAGAACTAGTCTCTTATATACATGTGCATTGACCTAATAGCATATCCTTTTGTAAAGTTGCTTCATAACATAGTCTCAAAGCCCTTGACCAAGTGATCATAGTTTGATCCATCCACCTCAATTCTTCTGATAAAAAGTTGAATTTTAACTCAAGTCATGCGTGTCCACACTTCAAAGCCCAAAGTGCTCTTGTACGAGTCGATGTGTTAGAAATGTCACACAGAAGACTGTTCATGCCCATTCACCTAATAACTTAAGCTTTTTGAAGGGTTCATGCGACAGTTAAGAAAGTGGAAATACTAATTCTTGAGGTCAGATCAACTAGCTATAAAGCATTAACCTTCAATATCTATCTTGGATAAAAAATGGTAATTTTATGTAATTATGAAATCCCCTTACCAGGCTAGTACTATATCTCTTTCTTTTCCATTATGCTGGACTTATTTATATTTTGATTTCAGGTGGTAAAGAAGGTTCCAGTTCTTGCTGGTGTATGTGGAACTGATCCCTTCCGCAGAATGGATTACTTCCTCAAACAGGTGGAGTCTACCGGATTCTCTGGGGTACAAAACTTTCCTACAGTAGGGTTATTTGATGGTAATTTTCGACAAAATCTTGAAGAAACGGGAATCGGATATAGGTGGGTACATGGAAAAGAATTTCTCATGTCATACTAGTTAGACTATTACATTTCTCACAAATTTATTTCATTTTCCTATTAAATTATCAGCTTGGAAGTTGAGATGATCCAGAAAGCTCATAAAATGGGTCTCTTGACAACCCCGTATGCATTCAATCAACATGAAGCTATTGAAATGGCTAAAGTTGGCGCCGATATTATAGTGGCCCATATGGGTCTAACTACAACAGGCTCCATAGGTGCAAAAACAGCCGTTTCACTTGAAGAAAGTGTAATTCGTGTACAAGCTATTGCAGATGCAGCGCATAGCATCAATTCCAGTGTCATTGTGTTGTGCCATGGAGGTATGCAAGTCACCTCAAAAGCTTTATAGATGCATATTTGAAGATTAAATAGTAAATTAAGTGTTCACTGGTCAATTATTATTATTTGGGCCTAGAGCCAAAGTGCAGCATGCTTATTAACTGATAACTGAAAAGCATCTTCCTATATCTTATGTTAGAGCCATGTATTGAATTTCATGTTTCCTGTTCATGTTAAAAAAATTCTGTTTGGCTTAATTTGTGTATGGCCAACCCAAAAGAGTGACAAAGTTAAACCAAAACAAAAGAAAAGAAAAGAAAAAAAGGCCCGGATGAGGAGGGTTTCAGTACAAAGAAAAGGATTTGATCTGTAAACAAATAAAGATTGGAATTGAAGTTTGCATGTATTTTCATAGTGTTCGGATGCTCTGCACGATAAGTTTTCAGTGATGAATGCAACATCCAGTGAGAAATTTTATGCAATTGTCTTGGATAATTTTTTAGCGAGTTGTTACTTAAGTATGTTTGTTTTTGTTTTTGGAGTGAGAAATTGGTTGAGAATGGTGAATGTATTTGTTGATTGTCGGTGGTAAATTTTGTGGTGGGGGATGTGAGCTATATCATCTTAGCCAGTTAATTGTGTTTGTTATTTATCTTGTGTGCTTAATTTCTAGTTTGTGGGGAAATGTTTTGCCAGTAACTTTTGGCCACTAAAATCTGAGTCTTGATATGGTTAATGAACTTCACTACATTCACTGTTCTTAAAAGAATAGTTCTTTGTGTTTGTCAACTTATAGTCCCAGCTCAGAACAATGTACTGGAATATGCAGGTCCAATATCTGGTCCAAAGCAAGCGGAATTTATATTGAAGAGAACCAAAGGAGTCCATGGGTTTTATGGGGCTTCAAGTATGGAAAGACTTCCGGTGGAGCAGGCTATTACAAATACAGTTAAAGAGTACAAGTCAATTTCTATTCATTAAGGTTTAACATGTGTACTTTATTCATGCCAGTGTTCTTCATTACATTGCTAATATGGCTGTTCATATTTTGTCATTGCTTTGTACCTACCAAGTTTGTGAACATTATAGGATTTACTGATATAAAGTTTTGGAAATAATGAATCAAAAGTATTGTTCAGGACATTTTTCTTGATCCTCTAAAGTGCAGAGGGTACAGTTTCTACTATTTTACTGTTGAAAGCGTGCCTTGCACTTCAAAAGATCTTGATCCACAATACATGTAGCCAAGAGTGAGTGTGGTATCAACCATGTATTGAGTGGGGGACTTGCACAGATTGATAGATTACTATTTTTTGACTGAAATAGTAATTTTATTTGTGTAAAACTCTGATTAGATAGATGTCAAAATACTTGGATTACACCAGTTCATCCTAATAGTTTTCAGTTGTGTACTTGTGTTTCGTTGCTTCATAATCCTGTTTTGTGCGGATTATTGTAGTGGGCCACTAAAAAGACACAAGACGACCTACCCTCCACCTATATATACTGTGGTTGTTTCATATAAAAACCATACACAAAATTTGTTAGAAGTAAAGCGGTTGATTTCTTCACACGCATTTTTCCAACAAGCAGCTGGTTATTCTTGTGTTTTCTCCCAAAGTTTGAACCGGACACATCATCATCTTTCACCAGGTAATTTTACATTCAATTCGTAACTCAATTCATTAATAGTATGCAAACCATAGATTCGGATTACCAATTCCTAGAAGTAGTGTAGTAACTGGATTGATACATATATAACTCTTCCACGGATTTTTTATGTTATGCTCACCAAATCTCACAAATCTGCAGATATAGACAATTCTCTGCTGCTTTGTTCTTATTAAGCCTTCCCTTTTCTTGTAAATCTCCATGACCTTCTTTTATGCCTCTAGCATGGTTTTGCTCAAGGACTTCAGAGTTATTGGGCAACCGCTCCTTAGCCTAGGTATGTGCGCCTTCTTTTCTAAGCTAGTGTCTAAATCATCAAGGGTCCACCTACGGAGGAGTATCTTTTAATTGTCGTTCATTTATAAAAGAAAAGAAGAATAATAATCGTGGCGTGGCATATAATACTCACGTATAACCACCAGCGAGCCTGTGTAAAAAGACCAACATTGTCACCTTCGCCATATTGATCCCAAGGCATGTCCTAGGCCCTGATCCAAAAGGTATGAAGCTGTACGACTTTTGTTGTTCCTGCAGATATGATTACGAAAAGTAATTTGTTGACACAAGGGCGTGGCAAAAAACAATCGAGATAAAGAAAGCCACAATAAATAGAGAGAAAGCTAATTACATCAAATCTTTGTGGGTTGAATTTCAACGGTTCCTTGTACAAATCAGAGTCGTGATGTATGTAAGTTGCGTCGATGTTAACATGCCAGCCTTTCTTTATGTCATACCCTGTATGGTTACTAACATAATCATAGAAGGCCAGAAAAACTAATGACGCCCTCCTATAATTAAGCTAACCATAATGAACATAATTGTATTGATATCTTCAAACTAACTCACCTTCGATCGTGCAGTCTTGAAGAGCGACACGAGGAAACCATAGCAGGACATTAGACATTCTCAACGTTTCCTTGACTACCTGGATAGAACACGAATGGATTATTGACTTGGAACTTTTGTCGTAGGTGCTTCCAGTTTAGATATACAAGCAATCATTTCATAGCTTGTGCATCATTTCTAAAGTAAACACTCTAACCTTCAAACCATAACGTATTTTGTTTAGATCTTCATGGTTAATTGAAGCTCCGTCTGGTTTCATTTTGGTTATAGATAACTGTTCTTCCTGTAAGTCAAGATGAAACTCTAGTCATTTTTTCTTGTGCAAGTGAGGGCATTGTTTTCTACCATGAACTTCCCTCTCGTATCTAATTCCACCTAATCCTGCCCTTGAGAAAGAAAACGGGGTTATCCCTTCCAAATAGCATCAAAATGACACTTACAACAATACTGAATATTACAGAAAATTCTACAGTTGATTCTGTTAAGTATAATGCTAATAGTCATGGTTGGTAATTAATCTTAGTTGGGTTTGGGTCCATGGTTTGACTAGAATCTGTGCAGCATCTCACCCTGAGTATGTCCTGTGCTTCTCTGTTGTCATGTAGAAACTTTACACTCCACATCATTGCTGCTGCTGTGGTTGTTTGTCCAGCAATTATCAATGTCAGCAGGTTATCCATAATCTCCGAGTCATCAAGCTTTTCACTGGGTGGGAGTGAGTCTCTCTGCAACATGGACTGAAGGAAGTCCTCTGGAGTTTCTTCTCCCCTCCTACGTCTGGCAATGATCTCTCTGAAGGTCTCCATGAGCCTATTACGAGCCTGCTTAAGCATTTTTTTCAGTTCAACCATAATAAAAGTTTAGGAATAATTTTTTTTTTCAGTTTAGTTTCTGGAGTATCATCTTCTAACTTAACTAGTCCTTAAACAGATCAAACTTTCATAATTACTTGTATAATTTAATTAGTTTAGAGATTATTTAAGAGAGAGGGTGATTACTTTAAAGATTAAATGGATAATTTATTCAATTTTTGGATTTCACTGGTTCTCAAATGAATAAATAAAGAAATTAGCTTTAGTTTTTGAAGAGAAAAACAATATTTGATATTGCAACAATTTCATCATTTTTCATTACTTGCAGTAATATCAACAGTTGATTTTTTTCATCAACCTCTAAAATTAATTATTTTACCCTTTAAACTTCAGACGCAAAAATAAAAGAAAAAAAAAACTAGAAGTTTGATTATTATTTTTTTACTTAAATTAACAAGTAGACCGTAGAAATTTTGGTACGGCTATGTGTGGTTTCTTGAAGAACAAATATTTACAGTAAAGAACTTCTAACATAAACATATTTATCTTTTATATATATATATATATATATATATATATATATATATATATATATATATAGATAAATAAAAAATAGTTATATATATATTATTATTTAAAAATAAATCAAAAATATATATTTTTTTATTCATTGT
>Ga0099824_1009331_pt1 | contig 12120 bp, 11 predicted proteins | sample SiratrowhiteBW_FD_76837 | JGI IMG/M metagenome (GOLD analysis project Ga0099824, IMG submission 76837) | Root nodule microbial communities of legume samples collected from California, USA - Siratro white BW | ecosystem: Host-associated > Plants > Roots > Nodule | place: USA: California... | reverse complement strand
TATATATAATCATATTAGCTATTGATTTGTTCGTCATTAAAATGGTTTTAATGAGTCATTTAATATAATTTTAATGACCTCCTTAATTTCTCATATTAATTGGTTTAATAGGAATTGTTCTGAGAGGTTATTAGAATAAAAAGGAAGGTAAAGGATTGGTCTCCAATATACCAAAATCACAAACTTTGTGGTCTCTTGCACCATCAAAAGAGTCACTCTAAAGTCTAGCAAGAAGAATAAGGAAGATTTTGGTTGAGGAAGATCATAACCCTATCGAGTATTCTATCTTCATCCATGCATTCAAGTGTGTGTTCTATTGAATTTTGACTCTCACTAATCTAACATGATGTGTTAAATTCATTATTTAGAACATTTATTCTGTAATTTTCTATCAAGTGGTATCAGAGCCTCCTTCATGTTAAATTATTGGGAATAAAGTTTTATCATTGGATTAAATTATGTTGTTGTTATACCTGTTTGGAATTAAAGAATAAACGCACATAATTCTATTTGATGTTTATGTCTTTTGTCTTATATTATACGTGGCCTTGGTTTCTGTATGTTGCAATTTTGGTAATTCATATGAATTGTTGGTATGATATACATAATAATTTCGCCACTAGTTAATTGCCCTGAAAAACATATGTAATATTTTTGACCTTGAATACGATTCACAGATTCAGGTCTTTATTTCCATTGTTATATTCGCTGCTCATATGCAATTTTTTTTTATAATGCTTATTATTTATGCGGATAATAAACGACTCAGTTTGTTGTCTGGCCAAATAATAAACATTGAAGTTTTCTTTTGTAATGCTTATTATTTATGCAGATAATAAACGACTCAAAGGAAGTTTGTTGTCTGGTCGAATAATAAACATTGATTTTTTTTTATGATGCTTATTATTTATGCGGATAATAAACGGCCTAAAGGAAGTTTATTGTTTGGCCAAACAATAAACATTGAACCTTTAGTTGATATATTTATTTATTATGCGAGCACTAATCGACCCAAAGGAAGATTATTGTTTGGCTAATATTATGCCTATTATTTATGCGAATAATAAACGACCCAAAGGAAGATTATTGTTTGGCTAATATGATGCTTATTATTTATGCGAATAATAAACAACCCAAAGGAAGTTTATTTTTGGCCAAATAATAAACATTGAACCTTCAGTTTATATATTTATTTATTTTTTATCTAATTATGCGAGTACAAGTCGACCCAAAGGAAGATTATTGTTTGGCCAATTGATAGAAAATGTATGCAGTAAATAAATAGGTTGCAAATTCTCAAGTTTTCATGTGAACATTAAGTTGGTCCAAAGAAAGGCTTAATGTTTGACAGGATTTTTTGACAATATTTGATTACTGCAATGAGAGTACCACTTACACTTAATTTTTCAATCCAAAGATTAAAAATTAATGTTGTTCTAGGTATTTCAGTATGAATTTTTCCATTATTCTTGCTAACAATATTTTTTATGGATACAATTGTTGTTGCTTCAACTTCAGCTGCCAATGTTTCTGCTCAAGTTAGCAACATCCCTATGATAAATGGTACAAATTTCAAAGTTTGGAAAGATACAGTAGAGATTGTCCTTGGTTGTATGGATTTGGACATAGCTCTTCGGCAAGACAAACCCATTACTACTGAAGAAAATGCTAATGAGGCTAAAATAGAGAAATGAGAGCGATCCAATCGAATGAGTGTAATGATTATGAAATGCTCTATTCCTGAAGCATTTTGGGATTCTATTACTGAAGATAGCAATGCTAACAAATTTCTAGAGAACATTCAACAATTCTTTGCCAAAAATGAAAAGACATAGGCAAGTAATCTTTTGAGCAAACTTGTCTCTATGAGGTATAAAGGCAAGGGGAACATAAGGGAGTACATTATGGAAATATCTCATCTTGCTTCAAAATTGAAAGCACTAAAGTTAGAGTTGTCTGAGGACTTACTCGTGCATTTAATTTTGATTTCTCTTCCTATACACTTTGGGCAATTCAAAGTGTACTCTAAAGGATACTTGGTCCTTGAATGAGTTAATATCTCATTGTGTGTAAGAGGAAGAGAGGTTACAGCGAGAACATAAAAAAAATGCTCATATGGCTTCGTCCTATCAGCATAAAAGAAAGCGTGAGGCTAATGCGGTTACACCTTCTCAGCAGAGAAAGACAGAGAAATAAAATGATGTTTTAACATGTTTCTTCTGCAAGAAGACAGGACACGTTAAAAAGGATTGTACCAAATATGCCGCTTGGCGAGCAACGAAGGATATGATTCTTGCTTTTGTTTGTTCTGAAGTTAATTTAAGTTTTGCACCTATGGACACTTGGTGGGTAGATTCTGGAGCTACACTCATATAAGTGTTACTATGCAGGGTTGCTTTTGGAACTGACCACCAAGTGATGCTGAAAGATTCATCTATGTGGCGGATGACAATAAAGTTGCAGTGGAAGCTATAGGAACCTTCAGATTATGTTCTAAGACTGGATTATTTTTGGATTTATTTGAGACGTTTTATGTACCGTCATTTAGACAAAATTTAGTTTCTGTTTCTCGTTTGGACAAATTTGGTTATCATTGTTCTTTCAGAAATAATAAAGTTAGTCTCTTCCAAAACTCAAATATTATTTGTTTCGATTTTTTAATTGATAATTTGTATAAGCTTGATTTAAATTTCTGCAATGAAATACTGCAAACAAGTTCAAGAGGTACAAAGCGAAAATTAAATGAGAATTCTGCCTCATTATGGCATAAACGTTTATGCCACATCTCTAAACAGAGAATTCAGAGGCTTATGGTGGATGGAATTCTTGAACCCCTATATTTAAAGGATTTTCAAGTCTTATTGAATGTATCAAGAGGAAAAGAACAAATGAAAGAAAACTAAGCGCAGAAAGACCTAAAGATGTCTTAGAACTAATACATACTGATATATGTGGTCCCTTTCCTACTGCTTCATGGAATGGACAACAGTATTTTATCACATTTATAAACGATTACTTATGGTACTTATATTTAATTCATGAGAAGTCCCAATCCTTGAACGTTTTTAAGTCTTTCAAAGTTGAAGTTGAACTCAAACTTGGAAAGAAAACTAAAGCTGTCAAATCTGACAGTGGTGGTGAATACTATGGAAGATATAATGGATCGAGAGAACAACGTCCAGGACCTTTTGCGCTTTTTCTAAAAGAGTGCGGTGCTTGCAAACCTAGTATGAATGGTGTTGCAGAATGAAGGAACAGGACTCTTAAGGATATGGTGAGAAGTATGATCAGTCATTTCACCTTTCCTGAATCACTTTGGGGAGAAGCTTTAAAGACCACAGTGTACATCCTTAACAGGGTACCAAGCAAAGCAGTTAACAAAACTCCTTATGAACTTTGGACTAATAAAAGGCCTAGCCTAAAACATTTACACATTTGGGGATGTCCAGCTGAGGCACGACCTTATAAGCCGCATGTAAGAAAAATGGACTCAAGGACAGTTAGCTACTATTTTGTTGGTTATGCTAAACACTCAAGAGGATACAAGTTTTATGGTCCTATATCAAGATCAATTTTTAAAATGGGAAATGCAATTTTTCTCGAGGATGTTAAGTTTGGAGGGGAAGGAAACATTATGAATGTTATTTTTGATGAGGAATCTATTATTGATAATAATCAGGTATTCATACCTATTATTATTCAGGACACAATTATAGAACAAGGCAACAATGAGAATCCTCCTCAAATACAACCTATAGAACAAACTCAATAACCTCAAGAAGTGTCATTAAGAAGATCTACAAGAGAAAGGAGAAGTGCTATTTCAGATGAATACCTTGTGTACCTCCAAGAACATGAGGATGACATTAGTTTAACAGAAGATGACCCAATCAACTTCTGTGAAGCCATGAAAAGTTCTAAATCTCAAAAGTGGATTGGTGCCATGGAGGAGGAGATTAAATCTATGAGAGACAATGACGTTTGGGATCTAGTAAAATTACCTGAAGGTGTGAAACCCATTGGTTGTAAATGGATATTTAAAACTAAAAGGGATTCTATGAGTAATATTGAAAGACATAAAGCTCGTCTAGTTGCTAAGGGCTTTACTTAAAGAGAAGACATAGATTATAAAGAAACATTTTCTCTATTCTTTAGAACAATAATGTTAGTAGCTCATTTTGATTTAGAGTTACATCAGATGGATATTAAGACGACATTTCTTAATGGAGACATTGATGAGACAATTATATGGTGCAACCAGAAAACTTTGTGTCTGGTAATTTAAAGTCTATGGTCTGCAAATTAAAGAAATCCATCTACGGTCTCAAGCAGGCTTCCCGTCCATGGTATTACAAGTTTCATCAGGTTATTACCTCATATGGCTTTGAGGCAAATATTGTTGATGATTGTGTATATTAAAAGTTCAGTGAGAGTAAATATGTATTCCTAATCTTGTATGTCGACACAACCATGACTAAAGGAGATAAGTTTAGTCTCAAACAGTGTCCCAAAATGATCTTGAAAGGACAATAATGAATGATAAACCTTATGGATCAACAATAGGGAACTTAATGTATGCTCAAGTCTACACACGTCCTGATACAATATTTATAGTGGGAGTTCTGGGCAGATACTTGAGCACAAGGCATCTAACCATGACATATGGTTACGAAACTTTGTGACCAGGCTTCGTGTGGTAGATGACATTAAAAAGTCATTGAAGATTTATTGTGACAATAATTCAGTAGTACTTTACTCCAACAACAACAACAAGAGCTCAATAAAGTCAAAATATTAAATTTTTGGTTGTTAAGGACAGAGTTCAAGAAAAATATATTCCTATAGAACATATAAGAACAAAGTTTATGCTAACAAACCCATTAACCGAAGGATTGATCCCTGAAATCTTTCATGAACATATTGTTCATATGGGTATCATTGTTGATGATAACATGGTTTAGTGGGGTTATTTTGTATACTTTATATGTTTTATGTCAGACATTATATTATTTAATTTTCTGTTGAATAAAGGATGATGATTTACATTATGTTGTTTGCAATGTAAATATTGCAAATTTTGGGTAAATCTTAATGAAGATTTTAAAGTAGGACCATTTGGAAATAAACATGCATGGGATCAAATTTCATTTGATTTTCATGTTGCTCATTAAGGCTTGATCTGTGTCATTGAGTATATCAGTATGGTAATCATCGTGGTTCAGTTGCGAATCTAATGTGATGAAAACTACGGTAATTTGATTATTGGTATATGAGATGGACCAGATTGTTTAAGTAGTTAAGGATAAATAACATTCGGTATGTGCACTTTTAGTTTATTTTGTGATATGATTATTTCAAGACAATATATATAGCCCAAGTGGGAGATTGTTAGGAAATTATATTTCCTGTCTAATTGTGGGCTATATATATATATATATATATATATATATATATTTATTTATTTATTTATTTATATAATCATATTAGTTGTTGATTTCTTTAATGTTCGAAATCGTTTTTCATAACCCTATCGAATATTCTATCTTCATCCATGGATTCAGGTACGTGACTCTTCTATTAAATTCTGACTCTCAATAATTTAACATAATGTGTTAAATTCATTATTCAGAACATTTATTCTGTAATTTTCTATCATGTGAAATTATGATTGTGAAATCAGTGATGTGTACATAACTCTTTTTAAGAATACTTCTATATTAAATAACTTAATCTTGTATAATTAATAGGAGCACTTCAAATTTTTTTCTTCAAAAGTCATTTTTTTTAGCAACGCCTAACAAAATCACATTTGTCGTTACTAAATACAAATCAGTGAGATTATATATCATTAATTTGTTTTCACCTTTCATTCGTGATATTTAAATTTTTACTTTTAGTTACATCTAAACAAGTATTATTTATCGAAATTCTTCGTCTTTAATTTTCACAAGAACAAACTACTCTTGTTGAACTTCACAATTCTGCCATCATCATTTTACACCAATTTTTGTTCTACCTAATGCTATAATGCTATTGTTGATGTAAATAATATTGTCTAGTAGAATAATAGTGGCATAATGTGAAGTAGTGCATCTAATAAGTTTTCAGTGAAGAGATGTAAATAACTAATTAACACACTTAAATAATATTTTCTTTTTTATAATTTTTCTAAACATGTCCTGTTACACTATCATTCTTTATATTCACTAATAAAAATAATTATTTTCTGATGTAAAAAGATGAAATTAACTAGCATATAGCATATTAAGAATTTTTCCGAAAACTGTTATAACATCTATCACAACAAATAATATCAACAACCTAGTAATTTTGAAATCACGGTTAGATACCAAAGTAACACAATAAGAAATTCACATCCAAACTAAAATATGAGATAAAAGAACAAAACTAACCAGGGATAATAATGAATTTTACTAAGGGAAAGATATTATAATACCCATTTTTATAAGAAAGCACAACTATCAAAAGAATCTTAATGGAAAAAAAATCTTTTTCTCTTATTTTTTTCTCTCAATTTATAAAGCAATAATAAAATAAAAAAACGTTGAGATATAATTGAAAAGGCAGACTAAAATCTGTTACAAGATTTGGTAAGAAGCTACCAATTCGAACCCACTAAGTTAATATAATTAATATTATTTTTATTTAAAATTTATTTATCTTTTACTTTTCAATCCACTAATCTTATTACTATTTCCCATTTATTTATCTTCTATTAAACAATTTTTATTTTCTACCCCAATAAAAAAAAAATCCCGATTACATATAACCAACATATGTTTTCCTATTTTCTTATCTATATACTTCTTCCATATATTTATTGTTAAAGACAAAACTCGAACACCCCGAGATTTTAATTAATGTTTCAAAACAAATAAGTGTAAAACATGATCACATTTGATAATGCTATAAAAGCAACAAATCATTAAGACACAAGTGTTTCATCTGACAAATGATACATCATTGTGTAGTAATTTTTCAAAGTTTGGTAAGGTAGACACAGAACACATAAAACATATATCAAACATCAAACAATATATATGGATTAAACAAACCTTGTACCTAAATAAATATCCATGTGTTTACTCTATGTTTAAAAGGGATGTTTATTTTCAAAGAGACCCGTTTAAAATCAAATAATAAATATCTCTCAAGACATGAGCTAAAGTTGGTTCCCCATCAACTTCTTGACATAGAGATTTTCAAAACCCAACTATCTGTCTTATATGCATGCATGCCAATAATAAATATGTGCAAAAGGTTATACTACCTAAGGAGATAAGTGTTGTCAATTATCAAGAATGTAGTGAAAGGAAATGAGTGAAGATCGAGGTTGCATTAAATGAAAGAAACATGTTAAAACTCGTCGAACATATAATGGACATGCATAGAAGCTAAATATGCTCAATGACTATAAATGATTGCCTAAAAGCTACATTCTTCAAGAGTCTATAAAAATAATTTTGTTAAGAAAAACATATAGAGGAGAGGATAAGTGATGCTAAAAGGTTACTCAAATGAAGATAACTCCTCTAAGCTAATAGAGCATAGGCTGCATTATATCAAAATATCAATCAAATGATAATCCAAGAAGGAGAGTTAATACATGAGAACTTACCAAAATATTATACTATATGTTTTTAAAGTATGTATTTGATCTAACACTGATTTGGTTGGTCAAACGCAACAACTATGACCTACTCACTTGATAAAGTAAATAGAAATATATGTTAGTCAAATGATTTAGTTGAGCTGTAAATTTGTGTCTAACTTAATTTTTTAGACTTGAAGAGCTAAGAATAAAAATAAGTGTTTATAATATGATTATATTAGTTATAAGTTTTCTTGAAGAAAAGTGTGTTATGCTGCATCAAACAAAACATGTTGAAAAGTATATACTAAAAAGATATCTCTTTCAGTATGCTTGTCTTAATGAACTTTTTAAATTCAAATATGCAAAAGATGTTATTTGTGAGACAAAAGAATCACAGTCTGATTGTAAACAAATAATTCAGAGAAGTTGACAAATAATGTTAAAGATGACACATTAGACGAAAATTTTTCAGTTTGATTATTTTATAAACCAAATCATATTCTTAACTTCATTAATCAAATAATAAATTAAAAAAAATAAGAATTAATGAAAATCATAACTCAACCATCCCTTCACACACTTATTCTTCTCTCTCCACACACACCATACAACTTTCACACTCCAAACACTCTTCTTCTTACACACTCCAAACACTCTTCCTACACTAAACTTCCTTTATTTATATTGTTAGCAATGTCCTTCAACTTTTTATGAAAACACTCTCTCCAACCATAAAGTGTATTGAGGTTTGGATGTATAGGTTATATAAATAGTCACACCGCAATAACAAATTGTATAATTATTCTTATAGATCTATTAAAACATTTATCCTAAAATTTTTTTTATAAAGATTTCAAAATCTCTTTTTATAAAGATTTCAAGCACTCGTCTTATGTTTTTATTAATATATTTTTTATTGTTAACAAAAAAAAAATCTCTAACCATAATATAAAATCCAAATATTATACACTTTTTAAAATAGAAACAAAATATATTGAACATTTAAATGGTTTAATAATTTATCAAACACACTACCTTCTCTTCCATGTTTGCAACAATACATGCTTCATGCACAAAATAAATATAATTATTAAAAAAATAACCCATAAAAATATTATAATATATTACTTTAAAACCTAAATAATCTTTAAAATAATGTTTTATTTTCTGCCCAAAAGGTAATGTAAATCCAACTTTTTTTCTATGATGTTCAATGACATAAAAAGTTCTGCAAATGAAAATATAAATATACACTAAAATATAAAATTATGTGTCTTTTTTTTTAAATGATATAACAAAGATACTTCTGTTAATAATTTTGGTGACTAAACTTATATTTTAATATAAGGTTGTAGAGGAAACATCACTAACTGGTTGAAAAGATTACGAATTACCATTTTGTGAACAAGAACTGCTAATATAATGTTTACTAGAAAAATATCAAATCATGTGTGGAGGTAAAAAGGATCAAAACCTTAAAGAAAATATTAATTGATAAACCATTTCCTTTATATTGATTTCAGTGCATTGCACATAGTTAGCCTATTTTTTTGTCTAGAGAATAGTAAGTCTTAACTTTGTAACTTGATGTTTTCTTTTATTGATATGCCTCTAAATGATTATGGGAAAAGGTAAAATGCATCTAACACATATTAAGTTAAGTATAATTAACATATAATTACATAATTTTGTCTTAATGTGAAGTTGAACCCTAATTAGAAATTGTAGCAATTCAATTTTAAAGATTGGATCATATAAGACATTTGTCTCCTTATCCTACCTTTTGGCTTAAAGAGAGAAGGATTCTTTTACCTTTAAGTAGTTATAAAGATATCAGTAATTTAATGGACTAAATATCGATCTATATAAGGTTGTTATTAAAAAAGTCTGATTTGGAAAGTGATTTCTATTAATTTAAACAAACCTAAATCATGGTCTCCAAATATTCAGAAGGGCGAATAATTCTTTGAGAGTCAGCTCACACTAAATGAACATGATACCTTATTACCAAGACAAGTTGTAAGAGAATAATTAACCCCCGGATTTATAAATTGGAGAAGAGACTTATTCATAAAATCAATTGATTTTAAATGCTCATCAAGTTTCAAAAAATGTGTTTTTTTTTGTCATTTCTTAAGAGTTTTCTTACATAAATAATAAATCACAATCCATTATAGATATGATTTTTGTTAGATCAATTACAAGGGTAGAGGTTATATAAATAATATAAAGTAATAAGTAAAGTATTATTTTACGAAAATTATTATTTGAAAACTACAAAATCAGTCGATAGAACAAATAATAGGATTTTAGAGTAACAAAGTGACAAATAATTTTTTATATGTTTAAAATTATTACATATATTTATAATTTATTTATTTATTCCTCATCTATTTTTACTTTTAATACTTAGTCAAAATAATTTCACTTTCCATCATCTTATCCAAAGAAAGATTAAGAATATCTCATATTTGAAACCTTAGGTTGAGCTATGTGACACAAATAGTAATTTTTTAAATTCAGCTTTTAATCCCATGAGGTCTTGAACTTTCAGTTTTAGTAATGGTAAAATCTCCATTCTGTGATATCTTTCTTTTCTCAGCTTCATCTCACAAATATAAATATCTAAAACAGTTGATTAACTAAAAAAATTATTTGGCCCTATAATAATAATATAATAAAAAATCCCTTCCAACTTGCGCATGGAGAAGAGTAGAGGGACCCATCACCCCTTAAAGACCGGCCACCGTGTATCTTGCTTTGTGTTGCTTTTATACCAATCTTTTCAACTTTCTACGTAAAAAAAACCCTTTGCTTCCATCCAATCTTTCCCCTTCATTTTTCTTACCTTTTCAAAATTTGAGTACTTATTTCTATGAAAAATATATAATTAACAGAATCTCACTTAACCCTAGATCTTATTATTTTAAATGAGTTTATGGTTTGATCTTCAAGTTAAGGTATTCTTTCTTATGTATTTGTTGGTAGTCAAAATTTGTGTACCACATACGTACATTAATTAATTAATCACGTGGGTGGTATATTTATATATTCAAAATTAAGTTTTTTGAATATTGAAAAAGACAGTGGATTTATTCCAAGAACAATGAATTTATGAAAGAACTACCAAAATATATATTCTCCTGCAACACTGTCTCTGCAGTACGAAATAATAAAAGAGAAAAGGAGGAGAGTAAGAAGAAACCAAATAAAAAACAAAGAGAAACGTTGTAAAGAGAGTGATGTAAAGGATCTAAGAACTATTGGATGACGTATGTATGTGTTAGGCATGATGTAAAAATTAGATTATTTCAATAATTAGCTACGTATGATTAATTAACTAAAATAATTTTTTTATTAAGATAGTTTGTTGAAACAAGATTTTTAAATTATCAATTTTACTTAAGTATGTACAAAATAATTTTTTATACACTAAATTATGAAAAAGATCCTGTATAAATTTTTTGGAAAGGACGATAATTGTTGGAAACTTTGGAGATAAGGATCTTTAGGAAAACAGAAAAAAGGTGTTAAAAATAATTACAATTTTAAATATGCAGACAATTTCCATTTTTTTTTTTGAAATTGTATTTAATGTCCCGAAGATTCAAATAGTTACCAAAAAGAAAACAGCACAAGTGGAGAAGTTTTGGCTGCGAGTGAATTATCTTAAGATAAACTACAAATTAACCTAAACATTATATTAATACTATTGATCCAGCAAGTAGCACACTTTTTATAAGTTAAAACAATGTATAGTGTGTGCTTGCTTTAGTTTTAAGAAAATGATTTTATGATCCCTTTATAAAAGTAATATAAAGTGTTATTTTCAATTCAGGAGGAAATTGAAAAATTTTACTCCTTTAATAAAACTTACATGATTATTAGAATACTTAGGAACAAAAAATTATTCTCCACCACCATCTTATTTATGTTCGCATATGAATTTATTACTACGAGTCTATTTGAAGAAAATATTTAGAAAAAAAAACAAATAAAAAATAACTTAATTGTCTGTTAAAATTAATTCATGTCTAAATTAAAAATCAAATTTAGAAAAAATTAATAAAAATGATTTTTACAAATTAGTTCTTCTATGAACTATCATTTAAACTTACGGAGTAATTAATTTCCTTTTTTTTTTCTCCTAAAAACACTAGAAAAAGTTTTTTCCATTATGCTTTCCTTTTAAAGAAAATGTAGGTCCAACTTAATAATATGCACTACGATATTTAGACCAAAACTACCCAACTGTTTTTCACACAACCAAGTGAATCAATAAGAAAGTTTTTGTAATTAAATTTCATTTTGAAATAGAAAAACAAAAACAAAATTCTGTACTCTTTCCTCTCCTATTTGTTTTTATCTAGAAAAAACTATTTTCTTTCTTCAAAAGTCATATATTTCCAATACTTCCACACACACACACACACACACACATATATATATATATATATATATATATATATATATATATATATATATATATTTTTTAAAATATATAT
>Ga0099824_1009325_pt1 | contig 12127 bp, 12 predicted proteins | sample SiratrowhiteBW_FD_76837 | JGI IMG/M metagenome (GOLD analysis project Ga0099824, IMG submission 76837) | Root nodule microbial communities of legume samples collected from California, USA - Siratro white BW | ecosystem: Host-associated > Plants > Roots > Nodule | place: USA: California... | reverse complement strand
TTTATTTATATATATATATATATATATATATGTATATATATATATATATAAAGTTAATGGTTAAATAATTCAAATACACTTCCACTCCTTTATTATAAACCTTAATTCTTATATTGAATTAGAGTTTTCTTTTAGCATTTATTATTGAATGAGAGTATTTTAGAAATTCTTCTTATATTCAAGTGTTTTTAGAAATTATTATGATTTATTGAGCCAGATATCGTAAATGAACATTTGTTTTCCAATTCCTTTAAAATATACTTAAATTTAATTTTATTTATTAATTAACTTAAATATTTCTTTCTCAATTATCCCATATCTTTATCAACATATTTTTATTAATTATTAATTGTTCTCAATATCTATTGTTTTCAATTTGTTTAAAAAGAATTTTAATATTGTTTAAGAAATTATCATCGGACCATATTTGTTCATAGTTAAACATAAAAGAAACAAGACTATAGAGTGTGATATCGTTTGTCTGACGAAACACTTATATCTTATATGTATTATTATTTACACCTAGTTATCGCCTTATAAATAAAATATGATCATGTTTAGAGTTTAGGGTTTAGCGTAAAACCCTAAATCATGTTTTACGCTTACTTATTTTTAGTACTTAATCAAAATCTTAAAATGTTGGACTTTTGTCTTAACAATTATGCATTGGTTCTTGATTTGTTACCTAAAAATGAGATCTTGTCACTATAAGAAAAATGTTATTTAGAGACCAATTTTGAGCTACCAAATGAAATGGTTACTAATTGTAACCAAAATAGTTACTAAATTAGATTTTGGTTGCTAAATAACTACAAAATAGAAGTAATGATTGAATATAGTGACCAATTAAGTCAAATAATTGGTATCTAATATTAGCTACCAGGGTTTTAGTGACCTATGTCATTAGATTCTAAATTAGTCTCTAACTTAATTAGATACCAATTTAGAATCTAATGACATAGGTCACTAAAACCCTGGTAGCTAATGTTAGATACCAATTATTTGACTTAATTGGTCACTAAATTCAATCATTACTTATATTTTGTAGTTATTTAGCAACCAAAATTTAATTTGGTAACTATTTTGATCACAATTAACAACTATTTTATTTGGTAGCTAAATATTGGTCTCTAAATAGCTCATTTCTTGTAGTGTGTGATAATAGATGATAATAGAACAATATCTTTATTTGTTGCATCTATAAAGTGTGGTCTAAAATATCAGAACGAGTATAGAATGTAATTAGTTATATTGTTTCAATGAATCACTTTGCTTTTATAAAGGAAAAACATGTCTTGAATGAGGTTCGTAATGTAAATGAGTTGTTGTGTGAAGCATAGATGAAAAACAAAGAGGTGATAAAATGCATATGATTTAGTGAATTAGATTACATGATTTACACTATGGAAATCATGGTTGTAATGAGAGATAAAGGAATTGGATTTTGTAGTGCATTCCTACAATTAAGATTTGAATTTTGGTGAACAAAAATTGAATAGATAAGTTTAGTGTGGATAAAGGTTTAAGGTAGGGATATTCACTGTTTATTTTTTTTATTCCTCATAGTAATAGAAAGTTTGAGTATAATGCTTAATGAGACACAAAGCACAAATGTGTTTGACGACTTTGAATTTGAGAGATAATTAGTTCAAATCGAATAAATAAGTTTAGTGTGGATAAAGGTTTAAGGTAGGGATATTCACTATCTATTTTTTTTATTCCTTATTGTCAATACCTAATTTTGTCCAGATTTATTTAATAATTTCTCCAATATTTATAATAATAAAAATCTCTTTAGTTAAACTTTTGGATTTCGTTCTTATTTTCTTTCATTTTCAAAAAAATATGTTTATTTTGTTTTTCTCTTATTTTAGTTATTGAATAAAAATATGATTTAATTTTTTATCTCTTTCTCATTTCAAGAAAAGTAAAAATCATAAAAGGCAAAAAAAAAAAAAAAAATATAATCTTCATTTTTGTAGGATTGCTTTTATCTTATTCTTAGATTTTAACTTCTTTATCAAAATCAATCCAAAAAAAAAAAGAAAGCATATTTCCTTTTCATATACAATTTTATTTTACTTTACATTTTCTTTTCTGAAAAAATTAAATATTATACAATAAAAAAGAAAAATTTTTAATTCGGAGGGGTCTCTTTCTTTTGCCTAGAATCAGTGCACTTTTTTTTTCTACAGGCTGCACCATCCTTATTTCAAAAAACTCCAAATCTCTTAGATGTTCAGTACTTCCGCCTGCTTCTCCCCCCTGCAATGCTTTCCTGTAATGTTGCTATCACTAATGTTTCCTTCTGCAACCAAGATTGCCCATTTCTAACTAAATTCCTCCTGCCAAGCTTTCTGCTGCTGCCAAACGTTACTTGTTCTTAGCAAAATTTGTTTTGTCCCATTGTGATTGCAAACATTAGACCAAGTAAACTTTGCAACATTTTTTTCTTTTGCTGAGGATTCATATAGGGCGATGGGGGTCACAAGCGAGGGGGGATCTCGACTTCACTCCACCGTGTTCTCGTTCTTGCAACTCTCTAAAATTTTTCTTGCTTCTCATCCTTGCTCTCACGAGGAGCAAACCTTCTTCTCAAAAAAGAAAATACAACTTGGTTGGCTATTCCTCATCATAACTCTCACCAGTTCAAAGGGAGGAGCAAGAGAAAGAAATAGTGAAGGGAAAAAAAAGGAGGAGGTTTTTGTTACTTCCTTACCTGTTTTCTTCTTTCTGTTTGAGTTTCCTTCCCTTGCTTTTTTTTTCTTCTTTTTCACTCTGTTTCGTTTACTTTATCTTCACTCTGCGTTTCTTTGTTTCTTTTTTTTTTCCATTCATTGTACATACTGTTAAATATACATTACGCATTCATGCATGCGGCGTAGCACTACCAGGCACCATGCACTCACCAAGTAAAATAGTGACTAATTGAAACAACAAGACTAATGCTTAAAATTGAAAAATCACAAGGTTTTCATAACTGAGCCATCACCCCAAGCCTTTATGCCACTCACACATACAAGACACCCAAAACCTTTCTCAAATCTTCAATGCCACACTCGCTGGTGCTCACCAACACATCATTGTTAGATCCTCAAAATGACCTTCAAGGCCTCTGTTGTCTTCTCTGCTTTATCAATAACCTTTAATCCACCATGCTAAACCAACTCCAATCACAACACCCTTTTACCATTGTGGAAAACCACCTCCGCGAGTCTCTTCCTTCTCATTTCGCCAAACCCCACCAAGACCACCATCTCTTGACGCTCCCAAATTCTTCCCATGCCACCTTCTTCCAACAGTTTACCGTCAACAATTCAAGCCACTAAACTGCCTCCAAACTGCACCTCCACAACACAAAAACCTTGCTAAAACAGCACCTCCTGGCCATCCCACCCCATCGCCATGCCTCCAAAGAAAACAAATTTGTTTTTGTTAAAGTGAAACTTAATCAGTTCTCTCCTCGTCGAACGCCATCCCGCAACCACCCTATGTCACCACCAACGATGCCCCACATCACTCAAGCCACCCCATCGCCATCCCTTTTTTCCATTTCACCAAACCATTTTCGACCTCCACCTCACGCCACCCCATCATCACCCTCATATTGCCTATCTAGCGTCTTTTTTCTTTTTTAGCTACAGCCCATGCTTTACGAGCCTGCCGCTTGCACCCTCACATTGGTTGTCTGATATCATTTTTATTATTATTGAAAGGCCATGAACCCATTATTTGTTATTTGCAATGTTTTTGTACCTACATACTTTTAAAGCCTATTTTCTTGAATCTTATTGTTTCATCACCCTTTATTTTTAAGAAGGAAAAAAAAGAAAAGAAACTTGTCTTAAGATATAGACATAATTAAATATTGTTGTTCTTGTTCAAAAACGAATTTGATTAAACATTCAAATAACTACATGTGTTATGCGAAAATTATTTCAAAAAAAACTTTTGTTATTTCGTTTGGATAATCAAAAGACCATACGTGTCAGGCGATATCCAATACGAGTTGTAAAAGCACAGAACATGGTCATTCGCACCTTATGTGCTCTTACCATTTTTTGAGACTAAATTTCTAATTTCCAAATATCAAAATTTTTGTATAAGATTTCAAAATAAATATAATATTTTCAAAAAATATAAAAATATCAATTTTTGAAAAGAATTTTCAAAAGTATAAAAGGTATAAAAAATTTTAAAATTTAAAAAATATCAAACATCTCTACAAACAAATCTTAAAAAAGAACTACGGAACTCTGATTTTCCATCCGTGATGGAAATACGTAGGAGCAAGGTAAAACCTTGTTGGGCCCTAAAAAAATTAAAAAATATGTTTGTTTATTTTTAACTTATTTTTTTGTCTCATTTTTGGAAAGATAAACATTTTCAAAATCGCATTCAGTTTACTTATTTAAGTAAAGGTACCGTCTTAGGACGGGCGTTGTGGGAGTGCTAACACCTTTCTCACATGTAACCGACTCTCGGGCTCAAAATCCGGTTTCGCAGACCATAGCCTTAATTTTCAATTTTTCCATAGTTTTCCTAATAAATTACGGTGGCAACTCATTTTCTAAAATTTTCAAAAAGATTTTTATTCTCTTTTCGAATCGACGTCCCCGTCTTGATCCCGGTGCCACAGATGGCGACTCCACTGGGGACAATTTTTGAGAGTCAGGCCATTTTAATTAATAAGTAAAAATTAGTGTGTGTTTTTTTAATGTCTATTTTCTCCTCTTTTTTGTATATATATATATGATTGTTATTGTTGAAACATTGAACCTTAGGTTAGATGACGTGCCTTATCTGCTATATCTGTCATATACCTGCGTGGGACTTTTCTGGCTGTTTTGCAGGTGGGGCGTTGTATGCATAATTCTCCCTTCACACACACACACACTTCATAATTGCATATCATGAGTGGGGTCCTAACCTGGGTTTGAGTGAGCTTAGAAATAGAAAGAGGTTGTGTAGCAATACTGACAGGATGTATTTCCTTTCTTAGTTTTTGCGAGAACCTCAGCTAGAGTTTGTTTGCTTTATTCACATGCTCATAAGCGAGTTGTTTACCAGCTGTTGTGAGTAATGTGGTGAAGTGAGCCATAACTCTAGTGGCCTTGCCCCCTAGGTATTAAGAGCTTCCTTATGAGAGCATGCATTTACAAGCTTAGCCCTTAAGCGCCGTCTGGATAAACCTTGTTTAGGGCACTAAGGGAGATGTTTGTGCGTTTCAACCTTCCACCGACCTTCTTTGTTGTTGTAACATACGCATTGCATATTTGTTACTTATAACTCACGTTTTTCTCCACAAATGCATTTCATGCAATTCATATCATCTCATTTAATTCTTCTCTTTTAAGCAGTGGAATTATAAAATTGTGTGCATATCGTCATGGAGGTTAACATGAGGTCTGAAATTGAGGAAAATTCTAAATTGGGAGGTCTGCGGAAGAAGATACACATTCGAGTAATAAAGAACAACCTGACCGGTCTCAGGGACTTAGGACAAAAACTTAGACCGATCCAGAGAAGGGCTTTTAGGAAGAGATATGGGAATCTACTGGGATTGTTAGAGGTGGAGGTTCAGATACCTGCTGTCACTGCTTTAGCACAATACTATGACCCGCCACTGAGGTGTTTCACTTTCAAGATTTCTAATTGGTGTCAACATTAGAATAATTTGAGCAGATTCTAGACGTGTCACTAGAAGGAGAAGTCCCATACAAACATCTTGAGGAACATGCTTCTATCTCCACATTAGCTGGGATTATGAGATACACCCAAGAGAGTTGGAAGACAAGTTTGTCACTAGAAAAGGCACCAAAGGGTTCCCCCAGAGATATTTGGAGACGTATCTTTACCAATTGGCTGACAAAGGAGAATGGGAAACGTGTGTGGATGTCTATGCCTTAGTTGTTTATGGTGTCTTGATATTTCCTAATCATAAGGATTTTGTGGGGTATGACGCGATTGATGTGCTTGTTGCCGTGAAAACCCGAGCTGAGAATCCTATCCCAGCAATCTTGGCTGACACCTATATGACACTTGATTTGTGCCATGAATGGAGAAACAAAAAGATGTTATGCTGCATACCTACTCTTTATGTCTGGTTGGCTGCCCGCATTGGGGAGAGAACGATTGGCGTTAAATGCCCAGTTGAGTTGGTAGCAAGGCGAGGGCCTGAAGTAAAAGGAGCAAAAGAATGGAGAGAATTCTTTGTTGGTCTGAATGAGACAAAGATTCCATGGCAACCCTCGTGGCAGCTGAGGTCACGCCTTATTTACTATTGTGGGAAATATTTGAATGTGCCACTTGTGGGGACTAGATGTTACATCAACTACAACCCAGTACTAGCCCAGTGTTAATTTGGATATCTGATAAGAGGAGCCCCAACATCTGCTTCTCTGACCACTCTATTGTTCTATTACGAGGATGGTGATGCTACTAAGGTTCTGCAGCAGGTCAAAAGCGCTTGGAAGAGTGTGGTTTGCGTGGATAGGGACTCCAGATCATGGACAATCAATAGAGAAATCCTTTACCGCCAATGAATCGTAGATAGGGTCGAAAAAGTTAAACTGCCTTTCAAGTTAGATTCCCCTGGCTTGATAAATGAAGAACAAAGGTGAGATACCGAGTCAGAAGAGGTCAAGCGATTAAAAGAAGAAATTGAAAGGTTGAAAGGGACAAATGCCAAAGTGGTTAACGATTTTGAAAACCTCTGCCATAACTTTGTGGATCTGAAGAAGGATTATGAAGAAAAAACAAAAGCTTATGAAGAGCTTATGAGAAATCAAAAAGCGGAGAGGGATTACACTTTCAGAATTAAGCAAGACTTGGCGGCCGCCAACACTGAGCTGACCATGAGGGCTCAAGAGCGGGACTAGCCTCATCTGCAGAGCGCTAATGAAAGAGTTTGTATGAAGGCATCAAGAGAGAAAAACAAGAGGCATTGAGAAGGTTGCGTGATCTCGAAGTTGAAATTAACAACATGAAACAACAGATGAAAGAAATGATGATAGAATGTGAGGAACGGGTAGGGGAAGAGCATCGACAACGAATTGAAGCGGAGGGGCAGTATCGGACCATGTTAGCCCAAATAGAAGGTCATATGGCCGAACAGGAGAGAGTTGCAGCGCATTGGAGGAACTGTTTCTCTCAATTGGCTGCTCTGGCCAATGGGGCGATTGATGGGGTCCCAAGAATGCTATCTGAGGTTGAGTCATCGCTGTTCTTTTTCAACCCACTAAGTGAAGTTAAGATTTTTATAGAGCATTGTAAAGGATTGGTGGTAGAGATGAAAAGTATGATTGCTCGTGCTAGAGATGGATAGTTATTTTGTTGAGAAGATTGCAATGACTCTGTCGGTCAAACGATTTAGATTTCTCTATCAATATCTGACTTATGTTGATTTCCATGTACCTTTTATGACATCATGCAATTTTATAATTTTTGTTTGTTTAATTTACATTCGCTTTTCCTTTTTCTTTTTTTTTTGCCTTTTTTTGATTCATTCTTTAAATAAAATAAAAAATACAGAAGCGTAATAACGACAAACATTCCGCGACATCTTTACAAAACGCGCGCAAACCGAAAAAAGTGGAAGAGTTAAGTGAAAAACAGAAGACACTCTAGGCTGATGTCAGCCAGATCACGGACCAGATAAGTCAGATACTTGAAGCAATAAATGCTTTGAAGAGTGTTAAGGAAACTCCGACAGTTAGAAATGACGAAGCGACATCCTCATACCCTCTGAACTCAGACCCTGGAGGGCAACAAGCCTAATATCATGTTGTTCAAGGAAACAAGGTCGCTCACGCCGAATTCCCTCTATATGGTTTGCCTCCGGGCTATACTCCTCCTGTGGGAGAATACCTCGGGCAGGAACACGTGACAATCATTGTACCTATTAATGCTTCAGATCCCCATGCAACAAGTGTAAATATCGCAAAGATGACTGCTTTCACTGGGCCTCAAATGACCGCTCAGCCAAGATTTCTACAAGTGTTAACGGGTGAAGGGTCACAAATAAAAGCTGCAACTTAGGATATGGCTCAAGGGGTAGCCTTCGAGACGAAGGAAGCAAAAAGCAAATTGCAAACTCTTGAAGAGGCTCAGAGTCGTAGAAGGCGGAGGCCACCATAGATTTGGGGATGTAACGGATTTGTGCTTGGTACAGGATGTGATAATTCCTCCTAAGTTCAAAGTGCCAGAGTTCGAGAAGTATAAGGGCACTTCTTGCCTAAAAATCACCTGACAATGTACTGTAGGAAGATGGTTGCCTATGCGCACAATGAAAAACTACTAGTCCATTTCTTTTAGGATAGTTTAACTGGCACAACTTTGAATTGGTACATGCATCTTGAGCCAGCACGCATTCGCTCATGGAGAGACTTGGTGGACACATTCCTAAATCAATACAAGTACAATGTTGACTTGGCTCGCGATAGGTTACAACTGCAGAATATGTCAAACAAGGGTTTTGAGACCTTCAAAGAATATGCTCAAAGGTGGAGAGATTTAGCTGCTCAGATAGAACCACCGTTACATGACAGATAAATGATGACCATGTTCATAAACACTTTGCAATCTCCTTTCTATGAACATATGTTGGACAGTGTTTCTTCTAGCTTTGCTGACATCATCATTGGAGACATAATTGAATTTGGGTTGAAAAGTGGAAAAATTGTACAAGGCCCGCTCGCGGTCGCAAATTCCAGGAAACCCGGGTTCAATCCTGGCAAGGGAAAAGAAGGAGAGGTTCAGGCAGCTTTTGCCGCTCCTTATTGGAAAAGTCACCCTTAACCTCACTATAGACCAAATTATCTGCAACCTCAAGCTCATCCACCGTACATAGCGACAAGCGTGTCGGCAAGTCAACCAAGCTTCCCTCGACCACGACCTCCATACCGAGCTCAACCTGTGCCTGGTAATGCTTATCAGCCTAAGCAAGGTTGGAAGAATGAAATGGGTTTTATCCCCAACCAGGGGCCAAGCCAGAATTATGCTCTGAAAGAAGTCCAGGATAGGAGTTTTGCTCAATTCACTCCAAGTCTGATATCCTACAAAGATCTCTTGTCAACTCTCCTCCGCAAGGTGCTAGTCACAGTATGCCCCATGAGACCCTTGCAACCGCCTTATCCTAAGAATTACAATGCAAATGCCATGTGTGATTATCATGGCAAAGTAGTTGGCCACTCAACTGAAGACTGTAAGGCATTCAAGTTTAAGGTGCAATTGTTGATTGATTCTGGATTGTTGACCTTCCAAGAAGATAAACCTAACATCGAGAACAATCCATTGTCGGGACACGCAAGTGCTTCAACGAATGCCGTCACGAAAGTGGAGGGATTTGGCTTGGTGAAAAAAGTTAACAAGATTAAAGGTTCTATGGAAGATGTATTTACGGCGCTTTGTCAAGTTGGCTTGCTAAAAGTTGACTACCAACAAGAGGGAACATGCAGTTTTCACCTAGGTGCTCAACATTGTATTAATGAATGTTCTGGATTTAAAGAATTATTGCAAAGCCTGATTGACCGGCATATTTTACAAGTTTGTCATAAAAAGAGAGAAGTATAAGTATGTACACTAACAGGCGAGGAACCGTTCTTGGCTGAGCCTAAACTGTCAGTGGTACATTTCTCTAAAACCTCGCTCATGCCGTCAGGACGACAACCAATTGTTATATAGGCTCCATCCCCTTTCCCTTACAAGATTGAGAAAGCAGCGCCCTGGAGGTATAGAACTAATATGCTAAGGAGTGAACAAGAACAAAGACAGATAAGGGAGACTTGCGACACCGAGGAACTTGTTGATAAGATTGCAGGTATAGGGTGAATGACTAGGAGCAATCGTCTCTTTACGCCGCCTGAGCTAAGAAATGAGGAAGGTTACACAAATGCAGTGACCATGGAGAAAGCAAAGACGTTTTTGAAGGAAAAGGCTCCACAGATCGATGAGGAACATGAAGGAAGGGTTAAGAAAGAAATATCGGTTGCGGAAGCATGTGAGTTCTTAAAGTTTATCCAACAGAGTGAATATAAGGTGGTCGACCAACTGAATCGTATGCCAGCTAGAATCTCGTTGCTGGAGTTACTGATGCATTTGACCTCCCATCAGAAGCTACTGCTGAAGATATTGAGCGGAGCTCATGTAGAGCAAGATATATCTCTAGACAAGTTTGAAGGGATCGTTATCCATATCAGTGCTAACAATTACCTTACTTTCACTAAAGATGAGATACCCTAAGGGAAAAGGTCACAACAAAGCTCTACATATATCTGTGAAATGCATGAATTATGCCATAGCACGGGTGCTCATTGATAATGGCTTGTCCCTAAATGTAATGCCAAAAACCACGTTGGACAAGCTACCATGTGAAGGAGCGTACATGCGTCCAAGTGCCATAATCGTAAGAGATTTCGATGGGAGTAGAAGGAAAGTAATAGGAGAGATTTCGTTATTGAATAAAAATATGGTTTAATTTTTTATCTCTTTCTCATTTCAGGAAAAGTAAAAATAATAAAAGGCAAAAAAATATAATCTTCATTTTTATAGGATTGCGTTTATCTTATTCTTAGATTTTACCTTCTTTATCAAAATCAATCCAAAAAAAGAAAGCATATTTCCTTTTCATATGCAATTTTATTTTACTTTACATTTTCTTTTCTGAAAAAATTAAATATTATACAATAACAAAGAAAAATTTTGAATTCAGAGGGGTCTCTTTCCTTTGCCTAAAATCAGTGGGATTTTTTTTTTTTTTTTGCAGGCTGCACCATCCTTATTTCAGAAAACTCCAAATCTCTTATATGTTTAGTACTTCTGCCTACTTCTCCCCTGCAATGCTTCCCTGTAATTTTGCCATCACTAATGCTTCCTTCTGCAACCAAGATTGCCCCTTTCTAACTAAATTCCTCCTGCCAAGCTTTCTGCTGCTGCCAAACGTTACTTGTTCTTAGCAAAATTTGTTTTGTCCCTTTGTGATTGCAAACATTAGACCAAGTCAACTCTGTAACGTCTTTTTTTTTGGCTGACGATTCATATAAGGGGATGGGGGTCACAAGTAAGGGGGATCTGGACTTCACTCCACCGTGTTCTCGTTCTTGCAGCTCTCTAAAATTTTTCTTGCTTCTCATCCTTGCTTTCACGAGGAGCAAACCTTCTTCTCAAAAAAGAAAATATAACTCGGTTGGTTATTCCTCATCATAACTCACCAATTCAAAGGGAGGAGCAGGAGAAAGAAATAGTGAAGGGCAAAAAAGAAGGAGGTTTTTGTTACTTCCTTACCTGTTTTCTTCTTTCTATTTGAGTTTCCTTCCCTTGCTTTTTTTTTTCTTCTTTTTCACTCTGTTTCGTTTGCTTTATATTCTCTCTGCGTTTCTTTGTTTCTTTTTTTTTTTCCATTCATTGTACATACTGTTAAATATACATTACGCATTCATGCATGTGGCGTAACACTACCAGACACCATGCACTCACCAAGTAAAATAGTGACTAATTGAAATAACAAGGCTAATGCTTAAAACTGAAAAATCACAAGGTTTTCATAACTGAGCCATCACCCCAAGCCTTTATGCCACTCACACATACAAGACACCCAAAACCCTTCTCAAATCTCCAATGTCGCACTCGCCAGTGCTCACCAACCCATCATTGTTAGATCCCTCAAAATAGCTTTCAAGGTCTCTGTTGTCTTCTCTGCTTTATCAATAACCTTTAATCCAACATGCCAAACCAGCTCCAATCACAACAGCCTTTTACCATTGTGGAAAACCACCTGCGCGAGTCTCTTCCTTCTCATTTCACCAAATCCCACCAAGACCACCATCTCCTGATGCTCCCAAATTCTTCCCATGCCACCTTCTTCTAACAGTTTACCGTCAACAATTCAAGCCACTAAACTGCCTCCAAACTGCACCTCCACAACGCCAAAAACCTTGCCAAAACAGCACCTCCTCGCCATCCTACCCCATCGCCATGCCTAAAAAGAAAATAAAAAAAAAATTGTTAAAAAAAAAACCTAATCAGCTCTATCCTCGCCGAACGCCATCCCGCAGCCACCATACCCCACCACCAATGACGCCCCACATCACTCAAGCCACCCCCTCGCCATTCCTTTTTTCCATTTCAC
>Ga0099824_1009322_pt1 | contig 12134 bp, 9 predicted proteins | sample SiratrowhiteBW_FD_76837 | JGI IMG/M metagenome (GOLD analysis project Ga0099824, IMG submission 76837) | Root nodule microbial communities of legume samples collected from California, USA - Siratro white BW | ecosystem: Host-associated > Plants > Roots > Nodule | place: USA: California... | reverse complement strand
TCTTGATACAAAAGGGATCAAGAATGGTTAAGAAAGACTCCCTGATTGGCGCGCAGAAGAACCCTTTGCACAGTCTTGAAGAATTCCAATGGCACAGTGAATTGGTCAAGAGTGATTCTTCAAAAAAAGCCCCAATTGAATTTGATCAAGAACTTCTCAATTACCCAAAGTGTTTTCTCACTGTGATCTCAAGAAATAACTCTCAATTTTTGTAGTTCAGACTCTTGCGCACTTTAGAAACCTTGCAGTTTTTATAAAGGAAAAACCCCCAATTCTGTTTTTCATAAATCAGTTATTTAAGTTCTGCCAGACACGAATAAATCATTTCATAAGAACTGGAATCGATTTATTTTTGTCCAGTGCAGTGTATTTCAAACCAGTTTGCACCAAACTTTAGTTAGCTCACTTTGATTAGTTTTAATCACTCTTAGACCATTGTGCTGGTGGAATTCTCCTCAATTATGCATAGGTTCTTTGCCAATCAACCTCTCACTCAATCACACAAGAACAAATCCCAAATCTCCTCCAATTGCTTGCTTGTTTTGTCTTGCTTGTTTTGTCTTGTTTGACTTTATCAAATCTTTATTCTTGTGAGAGTAATAACAAAACTTGTAAACAAACTACTAGTAAGAACATTAAGCTTGGATGCATAAGTTAGTCATGTCAATCTCTTATAGTTAAAATTCATCAATTCACTTAACCACATTTTTTTTAACTTAATGAATTCTATTCATGATCCTTGAAGTAACTTTGTTCATTTAAAGAAATTTCAAGCCCATGTTGGGTAAGTGGGGCTTATTTGACCTTTTCCACATCCATGTTGAAGATATTGTGCCCGCATATGTTCTCGTCGGTGAAGACATGGCATTTCTAAAAGACAAGGCAAGGGGACAGAGGTGAAAACATCAAAAGTTTGAAGACTAAACAGTCATAACAACAACAATCACAATCACATATCATTTTTAAAGAATAACCATTCAATTGACCTAATCCAAAGCTCAAACCACTATAGAACACTATAGACCACGTCCAAATGCCGACCATCACAGACCACGTCCCAATGTCGACCACCACAGACCACCGCAACACTTAATCCCAAACTAAAAAAATCATTGAACCTAATGGCAAGAAAAAAAATTAAATGAAGAATCAACCATAATTGAACTTACAACACAATGAGGATGCAATTTAAACATAAATATTGAAGAAATGCAACGATTTGGGACACAGGCACGCTGGTTGTGCATTTTAGGGTTTAGTGTGTCATGGAGAATGAAGACACACGCAAAAGATAAAAAATTGGGGCATTTTATAAAGCACTGCGTCAACTATGCATGGGCTAAACCCATGCTTTAAAAATTTGACCATGTGACAGCTTAGCCCACGCACCAAACGCCACATAAGCCGCATACACGTGGGTCTGACCTACACTAACCTTGCTTTAAATATATTAATTTTAATTTGTTTCTTAAAATATTGTGCCAGAAGAGTAAATTTTCCCAGTAATCCTTTGGATATAATCATATATTTCTAAAACCAGTAAAACAGTATAACAAATTCCTTCATTGCTATAGTCATGGTCATAATTTTTATAAAATCATCACTTTTGTATTAACTCGACTAACTAATAACTTAATAACCTAGCTTCATAACACATTGTAAACGATATTTTCACATTTTCGTGGTAACGAACTAAACCTTACAATTCCTGATAACTATTACATGTAGTTTTTATATGTTACTTTATATATTTTTAATATATATATATATATATATATATATATATATATATTATAATAAGATATAAAATAAAGTGTGTAATTGTTTTTTATGGACCTAACAGTTTATCTCTAGTAGTTAGAAGGGATATTAAAATTAGTTAATAGGAAAAGTTTTATTTTTTTAATGCATTAAGTACATTTTTTAGTGATGTTTTATGTACAATTACCGAAAGTTAAGTGTTATGATTATAATTAAAATTAAAACAAAATAATTTAAAAACCTTCTTTATATGAATAATTGACAACCTTATAATTATTGTTATGCCTGGAAACTTTGTTCACTCTCACATGTTTTATAATTGATGACCTCCATTCACAATTCAATTACCAGTATGTTACTCTAGGTTGAATTAGAGAAAATTATATTTTTATTTGTTACAAAGTTGAAGAAATTAGTAGAATAACATACTTTTTGAAGTTTGAGAACAAGTTTATAAATTTAAAGATATAAGAATTAAAATTAACTTTTTTGAAGATATAGGGACCAAAATGATATCTTTTTCTACAATATATTATTTACGTAGCAACATAGGTAATATATTATTTACATAGCAACTAGGTTGGAACGCTCCTTCAAATTGATTGGAATGAATTAACTCCTTATCGTATATTTTTATGAAACAATACTTATTTAAAAGAAAATTAAAATTAGTACGTACTAGTGTAATACATGATTATTGCAAAATCAAATAATCTTATGTCAAGCCAACAAATCACTTTAATCCTGTTTGAATAATATTAGAAATATAAATTTTTTTTACTACATTGAGATATTGAATCATTTTCATATATTTAAGTAGTCAAACATTACATTATTAAAGAGGTATTTATTAAAATAAATATTTTATTTTGTTATAGATTATAGTGTTAGCATATATATATATATATTGTTACTTTTCTTTCTTAAATGTATTTAAATAGATACATTTAAATAGGTACAAATTTTAAGCATAAATATAAAATATTAAACTTTTTGTGTTAACATGAACTGAAACTAAAGCAAGCCTAAAACCCAATTGTTATTGTTAAGCCCATTTTAATTACACAAGTGATCACATTTACTAATACAACCTTATATGATATTAAGACCCGCTAATGTCTCTCAAGCCTAATTAACACTCTTAAGTTCAATTTATTAAATCATTCTTAGGCTTAAATCTCAATTGTTCTTCTTAAGCCCAATTTGATTACACAAGTGGTCATATTTACTACACAATCCTATAGAGAGCTTCTTTCTGCACCTCCATGATCTCATCCTGCACCTCCATACCCCATACAAAAATATGAATTTACCCTTGAAAAAAAAATATAATCCAACTCTACCCTTTACAGGCTTCCGGATTGTACAATCCAAAAGCTAAAATATTTTGGGTTTAACTTCCGAATTGTGTAATCCGAAAGTGACTCTGTATAACACACTTCAACACCATCCATACCATACATTCTTTTGGATTTTATAATCCGTAAGGTAAAATGTTTTGAGAATGACTTCAAGATTACAGAATCCGAAAGCTTTTGGACATTTAAAAATGACTTCCGAATTGTGAAATTCAAAAACATTTGTTTCCAAATTACACAATCCGGAAAGCATTTTCAAATATCTAATAGCTTTCGGATTCTGCAATCCAGAAGTTATTCTCAAAACGTTATTGATTCTCCACCAATCTATTTTGACTCATGTTGTTTCTGGCTTTGATTTCTTTGTGCATTAATTAATTAATACAGTTTTGGGCAATGGAGAGACCAGAAGTTTCTCCTTCAAACTCATTAGGCTTTTGGTTTTCTCATTCATTATCTTTTCCTCCATTCTCCACCAACCTATTCTTACTGGCGTGTTCTTTAATCTCTTTGTGCATTAATTAATAATTAATGCATTTTTGGGCAATGGAGAAAATTCTCTACCAACCTATCCTAATTCACATTTCATTGCTTCTAGATTTAATTTCTTTGTGCATTGATTAATAATGAATGTCTGGGCAATGGAGAGGCAGAAAAAGAAAATTTAATTTTCTGCTTAAAAATCCCTTCAAAATCACTAGGCTTTTGGTTTTCTCACTTATTATCTTTTCCTAGATTCATCTTCATTTCAACAGTTCTTCTACTTTTAAGCCTTTTCATTTTTTAAATTCAAGCTTCCAGATTGTGCAATCCGAAAGTCAATTTTCTTAAACATTCCGATTGCATAATCCAAAAGCCATTTTCATACCCTTAAGGCTTTTGGATTGGAGGTGCGCATTTCAATCCGAAAGTAATTTTCCTAAACTTTAAACTTCTAGATTGTAAAATCCGAAAGTTATAAAAAAAAATCCCTATGTATTCTACAATATTGTAAAGGAAATACCTTTTGGATTGTAGAATCCGTATGCCAAAAAAAATTTGTTATGACTTTCGGATTCTACAATTCGAAAGTTTTAAAGTTTTCGTTATGGGCATTTCCATCTTTTACTCAAGGTCAATATTGGAATTGTGAAAATTATCGAGGTGCAAGAATATACTATGGAGGTGCAGGAAGAACCACTCAATCCTATATGATATTAACACTTCCTAATAAGGCTCAAACCTAATAAACACCCTTTAAGTTAAATTTATTAAAACATTCTTAGACCTAAGAGTTGTTGTTCTTAAGTCCAATTTAATTACACAAGTATTCATATTTACTTTTTAACTTATTATTTTATTAACAACATTTTTTTATCTAAATTTTCAACATTTTTTTTTCTTTTGAAATTTTATTTTTTCAAAATTTAATATTTTTATAAATTTTTTGTACAAAATACATTAATTTTTTAATTTTCATACATAATATAAATTTTATATTTTTTTTCTTTTCTATCATTAAATTCATTCTTTTAAAACTACAATTATTAATATAAATTAAAAAGAAATTTATTATGCTATTTTCCTATTTTTTATTTTTTAATTAGAAATTAATTATTTTATTAAAATAAATACTTCTAGTTCATTTATAAGAATTTTGATTTTTGTAATTTTCTTCTCCCTTGTGTGGGTCAAACCCACACTATTATGGTGCGTAGGTTTGCCCACCACTTGATTTTATTTTATATTTTTTAATTCTTTTTTTGCATTTTGCATGTGTCTAGCTCGCTCGTACTATTTACAATTTATTAATTTCTAATACTATTTTTGTGTGTGGGCCTTACCGTCGTTCTATTTATTTTTTTATTTTAATTTTTTTTCATTGTGTATGAATCGAACCCACGCTATCTATAATTAATTAATCTAATCGATATTATTGTGAGTGGGTCTGATTGCGACATAATTTTATTTTGTTTTTTAATTTTTTTTATTTTATGTCGATCAAATCATACTATTTGTAATTATTTAATTATAAATAATATTTTAATACATTGACTTGACGCTCACTTTACTTTATTTTTTATTTTTTAATTTTTTTTCTCATATTGGTCCGTTACTATGTTTTAAAATAAATTTGACCCACACTTTTTTTATTGGCCATTAATCAACACATCTTTTTACAGCTAGATCAGTATTTTTGAAAAAACTTGACTAAAAAGGCACATAATTGTGAAAAATCATCGAAATACAAAGTTTTGTGGCCATCCATATCATGGCCAAATTTCAGCCGGAAACAACTGTGTTAGAAACTTTTTCAGTTATTAAATTAAAGTTCTCGACAATATTATAAATTATCCATACAGGATTCTTCATAGATTTTTACACCATTTCGGATTATAAATCATAATAAAAAATATTAATAATTTAGGTATAAATAATTGATTGAGTAAAATGTAAATTGAGACATTTTACTTTTAGTATAGTAAAAAGAATTACAAAGAATAATTTGAATTTGGTTAGTTTTATTTTAGTTTTGTTAATAATTAATATAATTTATCACATATTTAATCGTTTTTTTAATAATTGTTACATATGTTTATTAAAAAATTAAAATTAAAATTTTAGAAAAATCATTAAAAATTTTAAATGTATGAAAAGAATAATAAAAGACTCGCTTGAAGGATAATTACATATTAATTTTAATTTTCTTCTTAATAAAAATAATATGATAATTATTAAATATTAATCACGTAATTCTCTTAATTATAAATGAAGTTCAAATAAAATTAATAGATTTAATTAAATTACAATTAACTTTTTTTTATTCTATTTAACAAACAAAAACACTTATTGAGTATATCAGTTTGAATATTTATGATAAATTTAAATAAACTTGTGGCTTGTAAAAGCATAAAATATAATCAGATAAAGAAAGTTTATTAGGATTAAGTTTAAGATTAATCATAAATTTAAAATTAGGTGTTTCCCACATAATTTATTAAAGGTGATTGGAATGAGATTATGTATCTGATAAAGAAAAAAAAGGATTAATTTTAATAAGAGAATTAAAATCTTTTACTGGATATATATATATATATATATATATATATATATATATATATCCACAATTTATTTTCCAATTTTAATTCTCGTAACAAAATTGTTGATTTTCAGTTTTATTATATATTCTAGTCTTTGTTATTTTAAAACATGCCAAACTGGTTACAACCCAAATCTTGAACATTATAAACATAATGAAAATATATAATTCTATATTGTAAGAAATAAAAGGTCATTTAATTCTATAAAACTAAGATAGATCGATAGAAAACCTTGACCAAGTGTAAAACGATTGAAACAAATAGCTAGAAAACCTTGACCAAGTGTAAAACGATTGAAACAGCTATAAATAACTAGATAAAGAATGTGTGAGGCCATGATGATGGCCATTCTGTGTCATCACTTTTTATCTGAAAAGGAAAGTATCATGAGCACTTCGTTAGGTTCCAAACTTCAGGTGAAATATGGTCCAAATTCCCGGCGTTCTCATGATAAGTTTCACAAAAGGCTTGAAAACTCATTGTGTGCAACTTATCCTTAGCAGTTTCCTTTTGTTGCATGCCTCATGTAAATAACAATCCAGCACTGTGGCAGTGCAGAGATAAAGTCCCTAAAACCCACATTAAAGTTTTGTAACATACATGGAGAAAGACAGAAGAATCTGGCAATATTTTTGTCCTTTGTGAACAAACTGATATGGTCACTACCACACCGAGCCAACTTTTAAGGAATCTTATACTCCCTCAAATATTTATGCTCATATATCCAAAGCACACCACCACTATAGAGAGTATACACTACACCTCCCTCTTTATGTGTTATTGATAAAAAAAATATCATAGAAGAACAGAAGAAATTCATATAGTGAGCTATAAATCAATGTACTTTAGATATAGTTGTTGAGAGTTGAAAACATTTTGATGGTGCTGAAAGATTATTGATTGATTGAAAATAAGTTATAAAATAAATTTCAAGGTAATGTATTGAATGCAATAAAATGACATCAGAGAAATAACTCCCAAAAAGGGTTAATAACTTTATAAAAATATGGAAGATAAGTTGGGATAAAGGAATTATTTATCAAATGTACCGAAAAAGAAGTTGTGCAAATAAATATAACCGAAAAACAGTTCTCAAATAATTTCTATCACTGCAAGAAAACAGTCAAATAGTTACAAAAAATATGTGTGGGTTAATGGCCCAAGCAAGAAGCATGGGCCAAACCCACTCTAAAATATTATAGTCCACGCAATCTATCTGAATAAAAAAATTTTAAAAAAATTAAAGCTAAGCGGGGGCCAAACCCATGCAGCATAATATTATTTGCAATTTATTAATTGCAAGCTACGTGGGCTAGACCCACACAAAACTCAAAATAAAATTTAAAAAAGAAATTAAAATCAAGCAGGGCCAGCAGCGTGGGCTAGACTCACGCTAAACGCAAAAGAAAATTCAAAAAAATAAAAGTAAAATCGAGCGGGGACCAGACCCACACATCACATTATTATTTGTAATTAATTAATTTTCAGCAACGTGGGTAAGACGCACGCACCACAATATTATAATAATTTTTATCAAATTAATAAGTATAATAAGGCAGTAAAGTTCTTCAGGTCTCATGATCATGGATACTGTTGACTTTTCTGAGAGGTTGACTTTTTTGAGAGGTTATGGGTTTGAGTCTTACCTGTGCACTCTGTCCACAAATTTTATGAGAGTATTCTTGTAGTGTGTTTACAATTTCCTTTGCAAATTCTTATTTTACCCTTGATAATTGTTCTCTTTCATCATGTTTCTTACTTTTACTTTTACTTTGTGTTTACACTTCTTGCTTGTTAATTTTAATCAGACTTATATTTTTTGTTTTTCAATCTCAATAACACATTTATTTACTTTTTAATTTCTTCAAATACTTTCTGGTTTAGAATTTGTTTTTCATAATTTATAATTTTTTTTAACATTATAGAATCGTTCCTTCTCCAAAGTTTCTTTTCAATAAATACTTTAACCTTGCATTAATTATTTATTCTTGCAAGACAGTCATCTTCTTAAAATGATTCAAATCCAAGTCACGATTATTTTATATAATAAATAAAATTTATATTTTTATATACGTAAGATCTCCAAATTTTATAAATATGATAATAGAAATATTATTAATATATAGAACCGACTCGTTTTTCTAGAAATAATTATTTTTATATAGTTTTAACACATTTAAATGGAAAATTCTGAAAATGGGAAGCATAAGCAAAAAGGGTAAAAAAAAAAAACTATTTTATTTGTTTTATTTAACTTTTTATTAATTGATTTTAATATTTTCATTTGGTATGCTTGGTGGGACTGAATTTGTTTACAAAGTTTAGTAAGATACATACAATTATTAGTTTTAAATGTGTTAAGAGTGTTTTAAGTTTTACATGGTAGATTAAATATCTATACTTAATTATAAGTATTGACGTGATAAATGTTATTATGTTTAATTACAAGGAGTCTATTCCTCACATCTTCTTTAAATGCTTTATTTTATTGTTGTATATATTTAGTCTTGGTTTTACAAAGTCTTAGCATATTTATTTTTCTTAAAGATTTTATCTCTTTCATTAAATATCGGAGAGTGCTTTAATTATACACATAATACTTGTTGTTTTTACCTTTTTTAGTTTAGAAGATTTAGAGAATGAGAAACTACACCAGAAACTACACCAAAACTTCAGTCTCTATATAACTCTTCATACGATACAGAGTCATATCAAAATGTTTAGTAGTTCTTGTAATAAAGTCATGAATAATGATATATCTGACGTTTTTATTGGTATTAGTATGGTAGGGTTAAAAACTCTTCAAGTTCTTTGGAAATTTTCTTCGGCTAGCTGGATCTAAGTGAATACGAATGAAGCAGTTAAAGATTCTCTTGAATTTGCGACTTGTGTTGAAATCCTTAGTGTGAGCATGATGGAGTATGTTGGTAGCTATTCTTCCTTTTTGGGTGTTCATTATTCCTTCTTTGTCGAGTTTATGAGTATTATTTTTCTATTGAGCATGTTATAAAGGTTGGTTACAGGTGTTTGTAGTTTGTGGTTTGTCTTGCTTCCTCTTTTGTGCATATGGTCCCTTGGCCTATAAGAGGTAGGTGGTATAAATGTTTGGCTTTTTGTAAGGATATTGAATTTAAAGTTTCTCATATCTTTAAGGAGGGTAATCATTATGCAGATAAACTTTGTTTCTTTTAAGCTTGTGAATAGGCTAGAGTTCTGTTGGTATGCTAATTTGCCTTCTAATCATTCTTTAGACTTTTTTTATAAGAGGTTTAAATTCCATACGTTCCATTTTTCTTAGGGTGTTTCTAGGGATTTTTCTTGTTTTTCTTCGCATGAGTTTTGACCTAGTCCCTCCATGTTTGTTTGTTGTTCTCTTTGATAAAATATGATTGTTGAAATTTGAAGTATTAACCTAATTGAAATGTCAAGTTTCATAATAATGACTAACATAAGATTTATACAAAAAAAAATCATTAGTGACATTTTCAATTTTTTAAATTGATTCAACGTTTTTTTGAGATTGAGCAATGAGCAAATAGTAATGTCTACCCGACTACAAAATAACAATAATAATACAAACTCTACAAAATATAAATGTTCACCATTGAGTGTAGGTCAAAATGAAAATACATACAAAATATTTTTACGATGACTCGTGTAGTCACAACTATAGCACCATTGAGCCAAATGACATCAACAATCAACTACAAGTCCCGTGTTTACACAAATGGAACCTATCATGACTACCCAAATGGGACAAATTCTTTTGTTCCATGTACAACCTTCGTTCGAGGTAGGAACTTTGATGACTAATAAAAATCTATGGAACCCTCTGGAACCCTTATTAATGAAAGATATCATTAGGGAATGAGACCTTGGAAATCTACCATGTCTTTCTAAGGAGCACCACCTTTCCAATATACTGTTAGTTCTCAATGAGCACCACCTTGCCAATGAAATTTAAACGCTCAAATGAAAAATAATCAAAATATTTTATCCAATCAACAAGGTATGGACCCATATTATTATGGAAGGAATTAGAGCTTGATATATGCATTTTGAATGGATCCTTATAATAGATTAGGCAAGAGATGGATGATATTAATTTTGAAATTATCAATAAGTTATCACAACAAATGACTACAATGTTAAATCCTTTAGTCCAAACTACAAATGAACGCTTTCAATTATTAGTTGATCAAGTGGTTGAAGTCCGAAAGAAGTGTCAGCAAATGTGGTTCTTTACAGTGAGTTATTGAATAATAATACTCAATGACAAAATGATTTCAATAACAATTACTCAGAAATTTCTTATGTAATAAAAAAAGTTAAGACGCAGATCAAATTTTGCATCAAATGGAAACCACGTGAAAAGACGTTTAGTAGGCAATGTAGGTCGATGGAATAACCAAAATTATTTGAATCAAAATAATTTACAGAGGAATCAAGTGATGAAAAACACATGAAGAATTAATAAAGGTTAGAAATGGGATACTTCAAATAACCTTATTTTTATGTCTCCATTTCCAAAAGTAGTGTTAAGGGAAAAATTACGAAAAGGGTATAAAGTTCCCAAATTTATAAAGTTCTCTATAGAAATAGGAGAACCAACAATTGAACACATAACTAAATATCATAGACTGAAACTTTAAAAGTGAAGTATTTTCCTAGTTTATTAACAATTTTTTTAATTAGTTCACAACATTACCTCCAAACATGATTTATAATAGGGCTAAATTGGAAAGGAATTTCCATGAACAATTATTTTGGGAAGAAACTCATCTAAATCTAATTGACTTAATGGATATTAAGATATATAGTAGTTAAAATATAAATGACCACTTAAATCAATTTAGACAATTAAAAGCAAAGATGTTATACTCAAACTCTTGACATGAATTGGTTTTAAGGCAACAATTGAGTTACAAAATTTAACAAGGAAAAAGTTAGTAAACTTATTACTAAGAAACATGACTTGAAGCGAAAATAAAGTTAGAAGAATTCAACAAATAAGGCTAAAAAAGAAAGATATCAAAAATTTGAAAAACCATCTACCATATATAAAAACATCGATTGAAAATAAAGAATAAAGTGAAATAGATATGAATCAATATCTGTTATGGAAAACAAGGTGAATAATGCAAAAATAAAAAATCAAGATCTCCTTATTTATGTACATTGTTGGAAAAATAAGAAGTTAAAGATAAAATGGCTAATCGAATGTATATTTTCGATGTAACAAAATATAATAAGATTTTTCAATATTTTGTTAAAAGACAAGTAAATTAAATTGAGCGATGATCATAAGTTCCCCTTTTTAGAACAAAGAAAGGGAAGAAAATATTGTAAATATGATAATATTTTGGTTATAATAGGGTGTTTGTTCCTTTTAATTACCTTGTTGTTTCCATTTTTTTGTGTTCCTAAATCTAGATATATGCATCCTTTAGCAGATACGATTAAGTCCAAATTATCTTCTTGGAAAGGCAAGATAAGATGTTAAGAATGATGATATTTGTTTCTTTTAATTACCTTATCGTTCCTATTTTTTTATGCTCCTAAATCTAGATATATACGTCCTTTAGTAGATACGATTAAGTTCAAATTATTTTCTTGGAAAGACAAGATAAGATGTTAAGAATGATGGTGTTTATTCCTTTTAATTACCTTTTCGTTCCCATTTTTTGTGCTCCTAAATCTATATATATGCATCCTTTAGTAGATACGATTAAGTCCAAACTATCTTCTTGGAAAGGTAAGATAAGATGTTAAGAATGATGATTGGGTTTAATTTGTTAATTCTATTATTTTTGGTATAATGACTTATAGCTTTTAAATAATATATATATATATATATATATATATATATATATATATATATATATATATATATATATATATATATATATATATATATATTATATATATATATATA
>Ga0099824_1009318_pt1 | contig 12140 bp, 8 predicted proteins | sample SiratrowhiteBW_FD_76837 | JGI IMG/M metagenome (GOLD analysis project Ga0099824, IMG submission 76837) | Root nodule microbial communities of legume samples collected from California, USA - Siratro white BW | ecosystem: Host-associated > Plants > Roots > Nodule | place: USA: California... | reverse complement strand
GTTAAAAAAAAACGTTCATTTGGAAACCCAGAATATTTTGTAATTTGCAATAAATTTGAACAAAAAGAAAAAAAAAAAAAAAAGGGGGGTGAGGAAAAGAGTGATTTTATATTTTAAGGAGTTGTTATAAAAAATAAAAAAAAAAATTATAAAAAAAACAATTATTTTTTTTTTTTCTTTTTGTTAAAATGTATTGCAAATTACAAAATATTATGGGTTTCAAAATGAACGAGTGTGTTAAACTATTTGTGCGACAATTATTATGTTTTGTATTATCTATTTGTGCGACTTTTATACCACTTATTATATACAATTAGGATTTTTTTTACTTTCTAAATTTGAGTTCGTAGAAAAAGTAGGTCGAATTACATATAAACTCGTCAGCAATAATTTGTATTGTATCGTTTATCACATCAGCTATTTTTTTTTTTATCTCGTTTGATTTTATCTATCTATATCTTTATTACTTTCCTACATACAATCTAAAAACTAAGTATACATTACGACATTATTGGGAAAAAATTGATGATTTTTTTTATAATACATTAGATCGTTTTTATGAAATATTAAATTTCCTTTTTATCTGTTTCTATTAAATGTTGTGAATGTGTGTGCTTTTCATTAACAAATAATGAGAAGAAAACTAAAAAATGTTAATAAAGGTAAATTTGGGTATAAGGGTAGATTGTTTTGAAAATTGAACAAAATTAACTTAATTACTTATGTTAGGAATATCTAATTATAATCAGACTAAAAGCGTGTTCAAATAAGGATAAGAGGAATAAAAAGAAAAAAAAAATGAGTTGATTGAGGGAACAGTCAAAGCAAGAAAGATAGGTTGGGAATTGAACTGTGATTAGGCACTATGGCACTGACTCCATGGAAGTCCATAAATGAAATGATTACTCTGCTGACTCAACACACGAAGCATAGCAAAACTTGCCACAAAATTTTTCTTTTGTTTTCTTTGTTTTTGAGTATTTTGGCAAATTGGCAGGCCCAGCAAGAATGGCGGGGATCGTGATCCTGAGGAATCTATATGTCACGTCCCTCTCAATCCGCACCGTTTATAGTTAACCCGTCAACTCAATCTTTCAAAGTTGAATGATAGTAACAGTGCATGGAGTCCACAGCACAAGGTGGTGGATTGCCAGAATACCAACCAAGAACAAAGAAGCAAGAGCAAACAACACACACAGAGGTTGAACACGTACAGCAACAACCACAACAACAACTAGTTTATGCCACTTCGCTGTAAAGTGCCTTCAACACAACAATAACAACGTAGCGTTGACCCAATACTTCAACCATCCTCAAGTCACGGTTCACCTCCACTTTCATGCCCTCATCAATCAATGTTATGTGTCTTTTAGTCTCTCTCTCTCACTGTGTTGAGTTAATGTTATGTGGTCTCTCTTTCTCTTTTTCTCTCTTATCCTACTGTTTTGTATTGATTGCTTCAAAGGGTCTATTTATTTTTCTTTCTAACCAAATGGGTTGTTAATAATTTCTCAATTGGCTTCTGCTTCATTCACTTGCTTCCTCTCTCACCGCTAAGCATTCTCTTCCTTTCACAACACGGTACTCTTGTTTTTCTCTTCTTTTTTTCCTGTGTCTTCTTCTGCTTTGTCTTGAACCTCTCGATTGTCCCGTGTTCACACTTGCTTTTGTTAAACCTTTCCTTATTGTCTCTTTTGTTTGCTCAATCATTTCAGCTGTGGTTCTCCTGGCAAAATCAAGCCAACCCCTCATGCTTTTTTGGCTTGTTTGAGAGAGATGATGGCATTGGACTGTAGTTTTCACTTCCTTAATGGGGTTTACATGATGCTGTTGTTTTGCCTTGGCATTGTGCTTGTGAATTCGGTTAATGAAGAGGGGTCTAGTCTTTTGATGTTCAAAGCTTCCCTTCATGACCCAAACAACAATCTCTATAACTGGAATTCTTCTGATTTGACTCCTTGCAATTGGACTGGTGTATACTGCACGGGTTCAGTGGTAACTTATGTGAAACTTTACCAACTTAATCTATCTGGTACTTTGGCTCCTACCATCTGCAATCTTCCAAAGCTGCTCGAGTTGAATTTGTCCAAAAATTTCATCTCTGGCCCCATTCCTGATGGTTTTGATGACTGTGGTAGTTTGGAGGTTTTGGACCTTTGCACAAATAGGCTTCACGCACCCCTCCTGACCCGTATTTGGAAAATCACAACACTTAAAAAGCTCTATCTGTGTGAAAACTATATGCATGGTGAAGTGCAAGAGGAGCTTGGGAATTTGGTGTCACTCGAGGAGCTAGTCATTTATAGCAATAATTTAACTGGGAGAATTCCCTCTTCAATAAGAAAGTTGAAGCAGCTTAGAGTTATAAGGGCAGGTCTGAATGCCCTCTCAGGACCAATACCTACTGAAATCAGTGAATGTGAGAGCTTGGAGATATTAGGGTTGGCACAGAATCAGCTAGAAGGTACCATTCCAAGGGAGCTTCAAAAGCTTCAGAACCTCACCACTATACTTCTGTGGCAAAATTCTTTCTCTGGAGAGATTCCTCCTGAGATCGGAAACATTAGTAGCTTGGAATTGCTTGCTTTGCACCAAAATTCACTAACTGGTGGTGTCCCCAGGGAACTGGGAAAGCTGTCCCAGTTGAAGAGGTTGTACATGTACACCAACATGTTGAATGGAACAATTCCACCTGAGCTAGGAAACTGCACAAATGCTATTGAGATAGACCTATCTGAAAATCATTTGAATGGGGTCATTCCGAAGGAGTTAGGCCTAATCTCTAATCTTAGCTTGCTTCATCTGTTTGAAAACAACCTGCAGGGTCATATTCCAAGGGAGCTTGGTCAGTTGAGGGTGCTAAGAAATTTAGACCTGTCACTAAATAACTTGACTGGTATAATTCCACTGGAGTTTGAAAACCTTACATACATGGAAGATTTGCAGCTATTTGACAATCAACTTGAAGGTGTGATTCCTCCTAGGCTTGGAGCTATTAGAAACCTTACTATTCTTGATATATCTGCAAACAACCTTTTTGGTATGATACCTCTTCATCTTTGTGGATATCAGAAGCTGCAATTCCTGAGCCTTGGGTCAAATAGGTTGTTTGGAAATATTCCTTATAGCCTGAAAACGTGCAAATCTCTTGTGCAGCTTATGCTGGGGGACAACCTGTTGACAGGAAGCCTACCTGTTGAATTGTATGAACTTCACAATCTTACTGCACTTGAACTCTATCAGAACCGATTTTCAGGGATGATAAACCCCGGGATAGGCCAACTCAGGAATCTAGAGAGGCTTCTCTTGTCAGCTAACTACTTTGAAGGCTATCTCCCTCCTGAGATTGGAAGTTTGACACAACTTGTCACATTCAATGTCTCCTCTAACCGTTTCAGTGGAAGCATTCCTCACGAGTTGGGAAACTGTGTTAGACTTCAGAGGCTTGATCTTAGCAGGAACCACTTCACTAGTATGCTTCCAGACGAAATTGGCAGCCTGGTGAACTTGGAGCTGTTAAAAGTTTCTGATAACATGCTCTCAGGAGAAATACCAGGCACTTTGGGGAATCTTATTCGGCTCACAGACCTGGAACTGGGTGGCAACCAGTTTTCAGGAAGCATCTCTATCCATTTGGGAAGACTTGCAGCTCTTCAGATTGCTCTTAACCTGAGCCATAACAAACTTTCTGGCTCAATTCCTGATAGTCTTGGGAACTTACAAATGCTAGAGTCTCTTTATCTCAATGACAATCAACTTGTTGGTGAGATTCCTGCATCAATTGGTGACCTTCTCAGTCTTGTAGTATGCAATGTATCTAACAACAAGTTAGTAGGATTTGTTCCAGACACCACTACATTTAGAAAGATGGATTTCACGAACTTTGCTGGGAATAACGGTTTGTGCCGTGTCGGTACCAGTCATTGCCATCCATCTATATCTTCCTCTCATTCTGCAAAACAAAGCTGGATCAGAAATGGTTCCTCAAGGGAAAAAATAGTGAGCATTGTTTCTGGGGTTGTTGGACTAGTTTCTCTTATTTTCATAGTGTGGATATGTTTGGCTATGAGGCGCCGTAGCCATGATGCTTTTGTCTCACTTGAAGGACAAACTAACACGCATGTCTTGGATAACTACTACTTTCCTAAAGAAGGATTTACATACCAGGATCTCTTGGAAGCCACTGGCAATTTTTCAGAAAATGCAGTTTTAGGAAGAGGAGCTTGTGGCACTGTTTACAAGGCTGTTATGAGCGATGGTGAAGTAATTGCTGTCAAGAAGCTGAATTCGCGAGGAGAAGGAGCAAATAATGTTGACCGAAGCTTCCTTGCCGAGATTTCAACTCTTGGAAAGATCAGGCACAGGAACATTGTGAAGCTGTATGGATTTTGCTACCATGAGGATTCTAATCTTCTCCTATATGAATACATGGAAAATGGAAGCCTTGGGGAACAACTTCATTCAAGTTCTATCACTTGTGCACTGGATTGGAGTAGTCGATATAAAATTGCTCTTGGAGCAGCAGAAGGCTTATGCTATCTACATTATGATTGCAAACCTCAAATCATTCACCGTGACATAAAGTCAAACAACATATTACTTGATGAGGTGTTCCAGGCTCACGTTGGAGACTTCGGTTTGGCAAAGTTGATTGATTTTTCTTTCTCAAAATCCATGTCTGCTGTGGCTGGTTCCTATGGCTACATTGCCCCAGGTAAGAACATGTTCATTACATAGGTGCAGTAATTATAGTAGTTTTACTTGTTAGAGTAATTGAGTCCCATTTAAATCTTTTGTTGTGATTTACTTTACGATATTGGTTTTAATCAGATATGACAAACTTTGGAGGAAAAAAATTGTTATAGTACATAAAAGACATGTTTTCAGTAAAAATGTTACTAGTCCCCAACATGTTTAATGCAAATTATTACGAGATGATATTAATGATGTACTAAACATGTCATATTTTTACCAAATTTTGGCATAATGGCTAAATTGTTGAGTCCTGAGTGAGTGTATGAAAAAGGCTTTGTGGTATTTTCATCAGCAGTTATACTCATTGTAATCCTTTTGTTTCTTATGGTAGCTTGATTACTTTTTTTCAGAATACGCTTACACGATGAAGGTGACTGAGAAGTGTGACATCTATAGCTTTGGGGTAGTTTTGCTTGAACTAGTCACTGGGAGGTCACCTGTTCAACCTTTGGAACAAGGTGGTGACCTAGTCACTTTTGTGAGAAGAGCAATTCAAGAATCAGTACCAACATCTGAATTATTTGACAAGAGATTGAATCTTAGTGCTCCAAAGACTGTTGAAGAAATGTCTCTTATCCTCAAAATTGCCCTGTTCTGCACCAGCACTTCTCCACTTAATAGGCCAACTATGAGAGAGGTCATTGCAATGTTGATTGATGCCAGGGAATATGTCAGCAACTCTCCAACCTCTCCTACATCGGAATCTCCATTGGATGAGGATGATGGCATTTCTTCCAAAGGTTAGAAAACTTTAATGTTCATAATCATATTTGTTTGTGGTAATGGTAACAATAGAGCTAGCTTTCCATATTATTAGTTCCCTCAAAATATTATGGTTTGCGTTTATAAATAAAGGATCAATTCACCTAATGCCTTTTGGTATCTATAGGTTGTAAGCTATTGATGTTTACATTCAATTGCATTGTTTTGCATTTCAGTTTCCTCATGGACTGTTTCACATTTTTCTGTGATAACCACTTCACATTTAACTATTGAGTACTGAAGGTTAAATTATTTCATTGATAGATATCATTCATTTAAGTTATATTGTAAGGTATATACACGCATAAACAAGATTTTGCTAAGAAAAAGCCAATAACAGTCCTCCAAGTTATATGCATATTTTTCTTAATATCTATTTTGTTTCAAAGTTCTTCTCATGATCAATGTATTGATAATTGGAAAACTAATTTGTCTGTTCTCATGGTTTGTGCAGATGATGGTGTTGAGTTGTAAGCTATAAGCCTCATTTATAGAGCAAGTTTTTGGTACAACTTCATTTCTACATGTGAGTATTGGACAAAAGAGTCCCTTGGCTCCACTGAATAAGTAGCTTAATCTAAAATAATGTTACAGTCAATTTGAGAGAAGCAAATGAGTGCATTAACCCCACTATGTAAAGCTACTCTAATTTGTTATACCTTTAGATGTATGACCATTCTATTAACATAACAACCTCACTCTTCTCCATCTAGGCATCCTTTATTTGATGTCTATGATAGTGAGTTGAACACACAGAGATAGTCCAAAAGTAGGTTCAATCTGCTTTCAACACTAATGATGACCGTCTTTGTTTATGATTTTACACAATTTGGCCAAATGTAAGTTGTAAAGTTCTTATACACCTACTTATGTTCTCACTAGGCTTGTAATTGTAGAGACTTTAATTTGCTGCAATGAATATGAAAAATTGATGTCTATCTTAATTGCTCTCTTCAAGTTACATTAAAGTTTGTGTACATTTAAGATGAAAGAGACAACTGCAAAACTTAGTCATGCTTTGAGGGTGGTGAAAGAAAAGGTGGAAAATAGAACCAATGGTGCGTCAATTATTGTCCATTTTATAATTTTATTTTGGATTCTATGTCATGAAGCATTGGAACATGTAAGAGATATGTAAATCTATTGCCATATGATACGTTCAAATAGACGTGGAAATTAAGACTTTCACCCTTTTCACTATTTTAATCTTCTAAAATATTTCTACAAGACATTCCCAATTATCTTTCCTTTAAAAATACACTTCATATGCTGCTACTCATGCAATCTTAAACTATTTTTCTTTCTTTTTTATTGAGAAATTTTTGGAGAGAGAAAAGATCAAGAATTTGAGAAAGTATTATGGAAGAACTTGTACTTGAGATAATTATATCAATCATTATCTTGAAAACCTGTTATTGAAAGATATATAAAGTAAGCAATGACTACATAAAATTCTATTTATTAAGGAAATAAGTTTCTTTTTCTCTCTATCAGATTTAAATGTTCGCTGACTTTTTTACCCTTTAGAGCATACCTTCATGGAGAGGTTTAAATACAAATTAAAATAGTCTGCAACCATATGTTAAGAGGATGTGAATCTGAACGCCTTTAACCTAAATAATAAATCCTATCGTGAATTAAAAAAATTTAAGGAGTGAGAAGTCATGATATTTAGCAAGACTTCTGTGAAAAACAATTAAAGAATTAAAAGTAGATGTATCGAATACGACTTTTATACCCAAATAAAATTCGTATACACGTAAAAATGAGTTTTTTTGAAAGTTACAAAAATAATTAAAGTTGTGCATTAAAATATGATTGTTCATTTTGAAGTATAAATAGTTTTTAAAATTTACTCATTTTAATAATTTTTATAAAAAATTGCACTAACTTAGTTAATTTCCTCCCATTACTATCGGCTTATTTATTCGTTTACTGTGTTTACTTATCTACTTATATTTTTAAACGTTCTTCCAGTCAATCCCATTTTATCTCTTTTGAATTTAACATATTTCATCTCTGCCTTTAAATTGAATTGTAATAATTTTTTTAAAAGAAATAGCCAAAAATTAAAATATATATATACTTGTTTCATAATTTAAGGTACAATATATTTATATTTAAAATAATCGTATAAGACAACCATTTGTATTAAAAATTTTAATGAGCTTGTACAAAATTATATATTATATATTAAGTATTTAACACACTCAAATCTTATTTTGAGTGAAACTGAATTTATATATTATGACTAAAATGGGAGGGAAAAGACAGTTAAAACAAACAAAATATAATAATAAAATTTCTTGATAAAATTAATATTAGTGGTCCAGAAGCCTAATTTCTTTTGACACCTGAATTGTATTTTAAACAGCTGCCACGTGTAACAACTGTCATTTAAGCCACTGGAGATGCTCTTACCGTGATTAACCCATCTCTTTCTAATAAGGGAATGATACATTTACACTAAGAATAGTAACTTCCGTTGATTTAATAACTAAAAGATAATATTATTTTATTAAATATAATATTTTATTATAAAAAATCAAGTATGATATGAGTATAATTTGTATACAGTACTACTGTCAAAGTATCTTTATTCTTCTAATAATTACTCTTGAACCTTTTTAATAATTACTCCTGCAACTTTCTGTAATCTTTTATGCGTTTCACTGTTTTACATCACAACAACATTAATCCAAATAATGTGGGATGTTTTAGAAAGTAAAGAAAAGTTATCTATTTTTGACATTATTATGTATTAACTATTAATTTTCATCAAAACTGGAATTACTTATTTTTCCTTTATCAGACGAAACTATGTAACTGTAATCACCGAAATCTTTTGCCAAACTTGAAATCTTTTGCCAAACTTTTCAACAAACATCTTTAGAAGAAGGAAAACAAGTAAAATAAATTTCTCTATTAATTAAATTTTGTTTACACATAATTAATTTCTCGTATATAATTTTTTTAATTTATGTATATACTGATTTAAACTTATAATTTTATTTTTACTTTTTTCTTTTAAATATTCTTTAAAATTGTCAAACCTACTCTCTTCTATAATGTTAGAAGCAATTGTTGTATGAATAGTAAATAGTAAACTCACAACTTAACCTAGTGATTGTTGATGGTGTTATAATTAATGGGCAGAGGATGGGTTATGGTCTTCCATCAATTAGTAAATCCTTGTGCGTTAAATTTTTGACATAACATGATTATCGGAATCTTGCTGTATCACAATTTAACTACCATTGTAGAAGTTTTCAAACGTGAGAACCTCCTAAATTATATTAGATTGGGTCGATATCTCATTGTTGAAGTTCTAAAATGAATTGCACGATTGTATGGTGTGTTTCAAAATAACCCTTAACAAGTATCTTTTTGTAATGTATTTAGAATTTTCATATGAATTTATATATTTATATATAAAGGTTAATCTTTAAAATTACTTTTTCATTTTTCCAAAAAAACGAATATTAAGAAACACTTCAAATATGTTGAATAATTATGTTAGGTCAAAGATCGCATTTAAAGTACTATGCAGTTTAATTATAGTTTTCTTCTTAAAATATGTTTTTGAACAATTAAGAAAAATATATTTTAAAATATATTTAGTTTCGAGAAAAAAATATCAAACTATTAAATGTAGTAAACTAATTAAGTATGCATACACTATAAGAAAATTATTAAATAATAACTAATTTAGAAACTAAACATAATTAATTTCTATATCAACTAATTTAAAAACCAAAAATAACTGCTATAAAAAAATTATTAAATAATAATTAATTTAGAGAAAAAAAATAATTAGTTAATAAATTGAGTAGTTTAGATACTATTTTATAAACTAAAAACTATTCGTATCTAAAATAATTTTTATTATTAATAAAAAATTATAATATAATTAATTATTATATTTCTTAGCAGTAATTATTATAAAAGATAATTATTTATTTATAAATATTTTCTTAAATCTTTTGTCAAGATATAATTAGAAATATTTTTAAGTTATTTTTAATAAATTTAAAATATTATTTGAATTAAAAATGTTATGAATTATTTTTTATGTATATTCAAATTTAATTAGGTATATTGAAATTTTTATGTATATTCAAATTTCAAAGTTTCTCTAGTGTACAAAATTTTCTCTCCTTGCATCTCGCCCTTCTTCTATTCACTTTCAATTCACGTCCAACCTGCTCTACTACATCCAATGTACTTTCAATCTGTTTTACTACGCTTATTGTGCCTTCAATTTGCTTTATTGCGTCCAATGTGCCTTCAAATTGCTGTATGTTGAAATTTTATTCAATATACTCTGAGTTTGATCTGTGACATTAAATCTGCGGCGCTTTCTCCATGTTTTCTATTTTCCACGTTCTGTGTCTCCACGTTCTAAGTTCTCTACGTACGTTGCGTTTTCTGTAGGAAGTTCACTTCGTTCTTTCCATTTTCTTTCAATGATAACATCTCAACTGTAAATATTAGGGTTCGTTCTCGTATTTATCTTCAATTTTCTCAAATTTAAAACTCGATTCATTTTTTTGCTAATAAATCAATGATTTATTGCTTCTATTTTTGCATTGGCTCAAATCAACAAACGAATTGCAAATTGGAAAGACTATGTGTTTTTTTTCCCTAATTGCGGGTTCGTGAAGGTAAGTTTCTTTACGCTTCTGAACTATCATTTACTTTTACTTTGCAAGTTACTTGAGTTAGGGTTGTAATCTGCAACCAAACAATAATATTTGCTTTGTAAGTTACTAAGTTGGGGTTGCAATCTACAACCAAACAATAATATTTTCTTTGTAAGTTACTAACTGGGTTTAGTCAGAGCTATAAACTAATAATTATTTAGTATGAATCGATTTATCAATAATTTATAGATTTAGTATAATCTGCTATATATTTAGCAGGTTACATCAAAATGATAGTAGAGACTATTTATGAAAATAAAATTATATAATAAGATGTTTTGTTGGAAAGGGAAAGATATGTAGTAAGAAAATTGACTTTAAATAGCTTCTGATTTTATGAGAAGTTGTTTTAAATAGCTTCTTATTGTGGCTTGTTTGTTTAAGATTAAAAATGAAGTGATAAAACAATAATTTAATAATTACTTTGTAGAGATATTAGAAAATACAAAAAATAATTCATGTTTGATTTTAGAATAAGAAAATAACTTTTTTCTAAGTAATTAGTCTTATAAGAAATTGTTTTAAAAAGTTTCGTTCTGATTATAATCAGATTTTTGGTTGTTTTCAGCCTCTGATTCTTTTGAGAATTTGTAATAGGCAATTTTTTTTAAAACATGTGGTTCTTATTACAATATCATTCAATGAAATTTAAATGAGAAAAGATTTTATTAGTACTAAAATATTCAATAAAGTACATATTTAGAAACTATGACAAAGTGTTATAATGTTGCTCCTTTTTTGTAGTTACTAGTTTCTTCACCTCAAGCTCTCCCACATTACTTCTTTACACTCACTAGTGTTGCTCCTTCTTTAGGTGGTTGTTCCTACCCTAGTGGTGGCTAATTTCAACATACTCATTTATGAGCCTCCCTCAATAGAAATACCACCCATCTATGGACCTCCACCAACTGAAAAACCACCGCCACTTTATAAACCCCATGCTTCCATCACCTTCCACCTTCTGATACAGGAATAATAAAAGAATCTTTCTATTACAGTAACATCGATATAGAATATTCATTTTGATTGATGTAAAATGTATACAATATAGTATTGGTCGTGATAAAGGTTGTGTTTATCCTTTTGATAGATATAAAATGTATACAATATAGTATCGATTCTGATGTATCTAGCACTACCCTATCATTGAATAATAAAGGAAACATCCTGAGTAGAATATGCAATAGTGTTAACGGATTTTTAGCAAGTGTACTGAGTTCATAAGTAATATAGTAGTAAGTGTTAGTGTATTCTCACAATACTAAAGGATTTGATGAAGCCATGCAAGACATGCCTAGCAAGCAAATGGAAGTGTGTTCTGGGCTTTGTTTTAGTGTGAGTGAGTGTGATTGGTTGTGAAAGAGAACCTGTACACATCTAAGGAGAAATTCATTAGCACATGGTCTAAATGATTTATATCAAATCATAAAGGGTTTAACCTTGGTTAAAAACAGTTTTGGAAAATAAAGTATTGAACTATTATAAACTGATTTCAGGTTAAGCCGAATCAATTTATTCGTGTCTGAGCATAACTGAATTAACTATTTTCTAAAAACTGGTTTTGAGTTCTTCTTCTAAAATACAGTGGGTTTTCAAGTGTGAAAAACAAGAAAAAGAACAGAGAAGAAAAAAAATAAGAGAGATAGATTTTTGCGAAACACAATCTTCTGAAATTCGTTTGTGAGAACTACTGTGAGAGATTTGTTGTTTCATAATAATCATTTTAGAAAGAGGGCTTTTACTTGAAGAATCAATTTTGACTAAGGTATGCTACTGGGTTTCTTCAAGACTGTGTATAGGCCTTTCTTTCTGCGCCAATCAGGGAGTTTTCTCAACCTTTCTTGATCCTGTTTGAATCAAGATTTGTGTTGTATTCATTGTAATTCTGTGATAATCATTGAACAATTGTATTGGTTTGGG
>Ga0099824_1009317_pt1 | contig 12140 bp, 3 predicted proteins | sample SiratrowhiteBW_FD_76837 | JGI IMG/M metagenome (GOLD analysis project Ga0099824, IMG submission 76837) | Root nodule microbial communities of legume samples collected from California, USA - Siratro white BW | ecosystem: Host-associated > Plants > Roots > Nodule | place: USA: California... | reverse complement strand
TAATATATATATATATATATATATATATATATATATATATATATATATATTTATATATATATATTCTAACAAGTAAATTAAACTATAAAAGGTTTATTATCCTAAAATTAAATCTTATTGTAATCATTAAAAAAAATTACTATAATTTTAGATTATTATTTTTTAAATAATTAGGCAATTTATAAAATATCGTGTAAATATTATAATTAAAAAATAAATATTATTTAAATATTGCACTTGATAGTTTATAAAAAAATAAAAACTCACAGCACTAATAATATAAACTTATATACAAAACTGAAACAATTGTTTGATTTGAGAAAAAACAGGGTTCATAAGTAATTTTTAAAGTCACAAAACTAGTAAATTTGAAGAAAAGAAATTTATAAATGAATAACTTATATTTTAAAAACAAAACTTTAAGAAACGGTGTTCGAATTTTATTTATTTACCAATTATTTGAAATATTATTTACCTATTCGAGTAATTATTTAAATTCGCAACACACTAAGTTAATTCCAGCTAATCCAAAATTGAAAAAAATCATCTTGTTCAGAATAACTGATGATTTGGTGAGATTGAAAAATGTAATTTAGATTTTGAAAGTACAAACTGGTTTTATCTACCTATTTTTACAATATATATTTTTTATTAGTTTAACGATAAATTAATGTGATAATATACACGATTAGATTTAAATAGAAACCCAAATTAATTATTAATTATTTTAATCTAAATTGAGTTATTAATTATGTAAACTAGCGTCTTGTTTAGTGTTTTTAATCACTAAAACTTTTCTTTAAAAAAATATGTGAAGATTAAACAATTTAAGTCTCAACAATTCTAATGGCTAATTACTCTTAATACAGTCCGATATCAAATAATAATTCTATTATCATATGATTAATTAAAAACAAAAACGTTCTAAAAAATTTATATGTCAATTTTGTCCCGCAATATTTTCAACACGCACCACTTAAATCTAACAAAATCATTTCTGAGTGAAACCAAATCCTAATGACTCCTAGCATGTCAAAGTTCAAGGGGAAATAACAAAAAAAAAAAAAAAATCATACTTCAACAATTATAGATATTAAACAAATTGCAGGCCACGAATTTGTCCAAGTTAGTATATTAATAACAACCTTTAATCTGCCAAAGTTCATAACTAATTTATCGAAACTTGATTCCGACTCATTCCAAATTCTAATTAATGCGAAACATTACAATTCAAAAGAAATATACAAACTAAATTCAGTTATACATTCATAATTATAAGCTATTTAATGGTTTACATCACTTAATTATCTGTCATTGTCTAATTTTCTAAAATCCATAATTAATTCTATATAAATTGTTCAAGTCACATTAATTATATCTACACATTCGATTTTAAGGGACAGATAATGTTCAAGTTCATCTGCAAGTCAATAATTATAGCTAATTAAAGAATTTTTAATGCTCTAATTAAGACTTTTTACTTTACTGATAGCAACCAATAAAATGTTAAATTTCAGAATTAATTTAACAAAATTCTTTTCTCTCTATCTTGGTTTGTTTTAGTCTTAAAACAATAAACTTTTTTTAGTTTTAAAATAATACACCTCCATATAAAATCAATAAAGCAACTTCATATCAAATACCTAAAAGTGCATTCCACTTTTGAAAAATCAAAGTTAATTCCATAAATTTGTTTTTATATGGTTCCAACTCCTACGTATTCATAATTATTTTTTCAATAAAAAATAGACTATAAAATAGCTTCAGTAAATACCTCCATAGTCATTCTACATATTTTAATTTTGAAATATTTATAAAGAATCCAAATCTTTTAGATTTTAAAACTTTTTAAGAAAAAATAATTTATAAATTTTAAATTGTTAACTATATACTTAAATTTATTAAAATAAAAGTGAAAGTATTTTATTTATTATTATTTTTCATTTGAAATACACCAAATTCCATGAGATTTCATTCATGTAGATTTCAACACGTTACTGTACTTGATCATTCGTCATTTTTTTTCTATTAAAAATAAATAAAATAAGATGATAAGAAGTTAAATTAAATAAAAGAACCACATAAATTTGTTAAATAAAATGAAAAATAGATTAATACCATTACCATTTCAAAATTAATTTTATATTAATAACTGGTTTAATTTATTGCTTACTTCGACTAGTTTTGTTTTCAATCTCCTATTTCATACAAATACAAAAACAATTCAATAGTACACCATAACAATGTATAGAACATCAAATTTAAATTTAAAATATATAATAAAAATAACTTTAGCCATAAGGAGTATTTTCTTCTTCTTTTTTTTTAAGTTTTTCATCAATAAACCTTCCTGGGAGAGGATAAAAGAACTTTTGAAGTACTTAATATTGTCTTTTAAAGAATGTAAAATTATGAATTTTGTGGTATGCTTTATTCAATTTAATAAAATATTGATCTTTATAAGTACCTTTATGTTTATGTTACAATTCCTAATGATAATGTTGACACTTAAACATTTTTTTAAGGATCTTTACAAATTGTTGTTTATCAAATCGCTCATGAGGCTTACACCTTTTATCTGTGGTTTATAACTTTTTATCAATAAGGTTTCCAGATACAATATCACAGAACAATTTAGAATATAATTAGTATATATATAAGTTAAAATAACTATTTCGTAATAATATTAAAACTTTAAAAGCGCATAAACTAAAATGTAAGTGTCTTAAAATTCATGTTGCTTAATCAAAATAGTTAAAGTTGAATTCATATCTTTAGAAAGATTAGTTCCAATATTCAAACGATACCTTATTTTCCAAAAGCTTTAATGCATGCTTTCTTTGCATTATTAAATACAATGGTACCACGCGTTTATATAATTTCTTGAAAAACTATATGTATTTAATGGATAAAATATTGTCGTTATATTTGAACAGAGGAAATAGTTTCATCATTTTTACAACAATGATTATATAGAAAGAAAAAAAAAATATTTGTTTAAAATCATACAACATTTTGATATATTGAGTTTTAAAAGTCTCAATAATACACTTTATGTATTTCTTCAATAAGTTCCTTCTGATTTAAAAAAAAAACATTAAATAGATTAAATTGAAATATGTTTTATTTTTTATTTCTTTGATCTTTATCTTCTATTCCAAGTACCAATCAATTCCATTCCATCTGAGTCCCCACTATGAAGTGTGATTCAAAGAAAAGCACTTGTTCTTCTTGTTTTTGTGGTTCCCATTGCTCTTTTCTTGCATCTCACTTCTCTATTCAAAGAAAGCAAAAAGAGAGCAGAAGAATATAACACAACATCACCCTTTTTATAAAGAACTCAGCCTCATTTATGCTTATAGAGGGTGATTATACCTACTTTTGTTCCTTTGCATTCTCATTGGCTCCCTCTACATCATTATTCTATTCATATATACTTCTCCACTTACCCTAGAATCATTGTGGTCCTCTTCTCATTTATACATCATAATACTCGTATCTTTCACTCCTACCCTTTAGATTATTGTGAACGTTTTTAATATGAGGAAAAAGTCTCACTCTTTAAAAACTATGGAGTTAGAGAAGTGTTTACTTTTTATATTTAGTTTCTTATGTTTTCAAAAAACCATACCAGTTGTTCGTTTAAGTTTTACATTATAAAAAAGAAGAAAGAAGTCTACCTTTAATTTGATCATTATGGATTAATTTGAAGCCGTGATGTTTCGTGCGAGAGGGTAGAAGAGATTTTTAATTTCGTAAAGGAAGTAAACTGAGAAAATTAGAAAAAAAATGAGTTATTTTCTTTAAATTAAAGTTAACTTATAATTTTAAAATATAAATAGAAAAACTATATTAGAAAACATTTGTGTATAGTTAATTTTAACTCATGGAAGTTTTTTTCTTCTCTTTCAAAAGATTTCAGGGATAAGTTTCTTCGGTACTAATTTTACTTTTAGCATTAAATACCTTGGTTTTTTTAGGTAACATTATTCCATTAATCAAAACGTCTTCTATGTGTGCGTTGTCACGTAGAGGGCAAGGAGTATAATTGAGTTCCTCCTCTTCAATATCCAAATTTCGTAGACCACAAGGAATCCAAGGTAAAAAAATAAAAAAATAGTTTCGTCACATTGTTTAAATATTTGAATTTTTCCATGCAAAAAATTATGATAAGACATTTGTAATTTAACTCGTTACTATAACTTGTTTTCATAATCAAGGTCCATCTAATTGGCAGTAATCAAAAGATTTTAAATGGAGTAATGAGGCTTTGATTAGAGACCTACGTAATAACTGAAAATAAACAAATTTTTAATTTACAAAATTGTGTTTTCTCTTTTATTATTTTACCTTCAGGGTTGCCACTTTTTTTTCTATTTTCTATCTTCTTTGTACTGTCGCATCATGTACTATTCATGGAGTGTGTTATGAAAGCTTGAATAGACGAAGATTAATTGTTTACAACTATTCCACGATCGTATGAGGATTAATGGTTTACAACTATATTCCACAGTCACTTTGAGGTTACAATTTTAATAGCTTAAATTTGGTTTCCAAGGTATGAGTTTCACGCGTCGTATTAATCAATTTAAAATCAATTAAATTATGATAATTGATAGATAAATCGGAGACCATAAACCTTATTCTTAACCTCGTTCACAACTTTATTGTGTTTAATTTTGTTTTGGTTTTATTTAATTGTGGTCTTAATTATTTTTTAAACAAATTCCTAGTTCGTTTTTACATTTTTAATTGTGTTGATGCATGACGTGTGTTTGATAAATTGGTAATAGTTAATTAATTTTATAAAATTGAACTTAGGGTTGAACAAAATCTAACTACACTTTTTTTTATTTCATAAATATTTTGATTATTTCATAAATATTTTGATGTATAGTACTATTGCAAACAGTGTAGATTATGTTTTATTAGAGAATCTCACTCAATCGAGAAGATTTTAATATAATATTATCTTTTTTTCTATGACATATATTTTTTAAAATAATTCTTAATTATTATGTATGATATATGTTCTAAATTCTTTTATCCTTATATTATCATTCTAAGTTGATCATCAATCTTGCTAAATGTAATAAATAATTAAAATTATTGTGGTATGAGATGAAGCAAGATGGAATTAATGATATGACAATTGTTAAGTAATAATTATCAAGGTAATAATATTATAATTGTATGAATATAGTGTGAGTGTTGAGTTAAAAAAACTATGAATGAAATTAGGTATTTATATTTTACTAATAACCTATATCATGTAAATGAATGGACCAGGTATGAAAATTCTCGGATGAAAGTTATTGCATGTAATTTTGTAAAACAAGCTTATAAAAAACTATCTTAATATGTTGTGGATTGTTAATATAGAACAAATTTATAATTTTGATGTTTCTATATATCTTTATCACATGTCACTATAAAAAAATATATTTAGAGACCATTTTTTAGTTATCAAATAAAATGGTTACTAGTTGTGACTAAAATGATTACTAAATTATATTTTGGTGGTTAAAAATTAAGTCAAGATAATTGATATCTAACATTAGCTATCAAAATTTTAATGACCTCTACTATTAATTTGATGACTATTTTAGTTACAATTAACCACTATATTATTTGATAGCTGAAAATTGATTTCTAAATAACTTTTTTCTTGTAATGTGTTAAGTGTTATAAAAATATCTAATATTGCCTCTTATAAATTTTGAAGTTGCATAAAATTTCTTCATACCTTTGTTTAAGTAAAAAATATATTTAATATAATTATGGATGTGCGATATAAACTTTGCATATTCCAATTAACGAGATTTTATATTTGAATGTTTTATTTTAAACTTACTTTATATTTTATTTTACGACTAATACTTATGTGTTAGCACGTGTGAGGATAATAATAAATACTCAAAACAATAACAAAAATCAACTAAACAAATTTGTTATGAATATTTTTGCATGAGAAGTTTTACTATAATTTTTTAAATCATTTTTTTAAAAATATATACTCTGAATTATGTTACTATTTGATAATGTTTTATTTAAGATTTTATTAGTATTTTGATAGTTAAAATAAACAATAATATAAATGCAAAATAATAGGAGAATGTTACACCACGAACTTTACTGTATCATCCATAATGTTTCGTTCGTCATACTTGATATAATGCGAATTTAGAAATTTCAACTCGATTTCTTGGTCTTTAATAATTTGTACCACTAGATTGTGTCCTTTTATACTTATATTTTCTGGTAATGTTCAAACCCTAATCCAGTAAGTTTATATATGTCTAAGACTGAAGTTAATTGAAATTTTGATCCAATAATAAATGCATTTAATGACCATATTTATCATCTTTTAATAAAATTTTAATTGAATGAGTAATGACTAATTACCCTAATTATCTTATTGTAAGACTAGTATTCAAAGTATGATATTATCTACTCATTTTAATTATATTAGTATGTGAAAACGTTAATCCGCATTAGTTTATGATGTTCTCAACCTATGTGCTACCATTGGAAGTAAAAGATGTAATTATTATTTTTTATTTTAAAAACTAATTTAACTCCTCACTACAATTTTTATGAATTAAATTACTTGATATTTTTTAATTATATATTTAAAATTTTAAATTTACCGTCCTTAATTTTTTTTCTCTCTCGTAAATTTAACCCCACGATTTTAATCACATAGCTTTCATCTATCAATTATCTTGATGTTTAATATTTGATAAAAACACGAAATGAGAAAACAGATAAATCAAACCATTGAACAAGAAACTAGCAGATAAGCCAAAATTACGTTATTAAAATAATAAACAAATTAAACTAAATTAAAAAAAAAAGTCAAAATTTTAACGACAGATTAATTGGCATCTTAAAGCATGTAATCAAAATATCTAACCCTTTTTATCCTTTCCACCAAAAATAAAAACCCACTTTCTTCTTCTGTCCCATCCTCCAAAACATCTTTTCATAGACACACTCGTCCTGCTCATCAAAAACCCACTCTTTCTTTCCAATTTCAGCAATCTTATCTTCTTCCACCACACCATCCTACACTTTCTTTTTCGTATTAGGATTTGCTAAATTCATTCAAAATCACAAACAAGTGTTATTGTGTTTCACATTCAATATAAAGACACTTTTTCCTAAATTAGAAACGATTCGTTTCATAATTTATCAAAAGAAGTAAAACATGATAAATTCTACAAACTAAAAATCACTCTATCATGTTTAATCGTGAACTTTAGAGTTTAAAATGGCACTAACTATTTTTTGTTAATTATATCTTAATATTTAATTAATTTATATTCACAGATTTTAGTAACTATTTTCCCAGAGTTAAAGTATTTATCACATCATTGATTTGATATAAAAATCTTGAACAATAAAACCATCCATAAATGAAATACTTGCCAACATAAATGGTTTCACATTGAAGGGAGGAGTTACAGAGTCTTAATATTATTGTAACAAAGAACTTTATTTAAAAACAGTTAAAGAAAATTAAGAAGGTTTTGACTATGGGGAAAAAGTAAAAATGGTGAGAGAGAAGAAAAGAGAAGAGAAGAAGATGACGATGAAAAACCAAAGCTTTGTTTTTTCTCTTACACTCTAACTCTCTTCTTCTCTTATCTTTCACCAATGTTGTCATCTCCACTCTTGCTCTCTCTAACCCTCTTCCTCTCCCTCCCTCTCCTCCTCCTCCTCTCCCCGCACCTCCTCCTCTCGCCGCCCGACGCCGACGACCTCGCCCTCTTCCGCCGCGCCGCCGCCCCACACACCACCTCCCACCTCTCCTCCACCCCCAAAATAGCCTTCCTCTTCCTCACCAACTCCAACCTCACCTTCTCCCCTCTCTGGGAAACCTTCTTCTCCTCCTCCCACACCCACCTCTTCAACATCTACATCCACGCCCACCCCCCCATCGCCGCCCCCGGCGGCCCCTTCCCCCGCTCCCGCTTCATCCCTTCAAAACCCACCTCCCGCGCCTCCCCCACCCTCATCGCCGCCGCCCGCCGCCTCATCGCCGCCGCACTCCTCCACGACCCCCTCAACCTCTACTTCGCCCTCCTCTCCCAGCACTGCATCCCCCTCCACTCCCTCCCCTTCGTCCACAACTACCTCTTCAAAAACCCCACCTTTCCCCACCGCAGCTTCATCGAGATCCTCTCCCACGACCCCAACCTCCACGCGCGCTACGCCGCGCGTCCCCCCATGCTCCCCGAAGTCCCCTTCTCCTCCTTCCGCGTCGGCTCCCAGTTCTTCATCCTCACCCGCCGCCACGCGCGCATCGTCGTCCGTGACCTCCGCCTCTGGAACAAGTTCCGCCTCCCCTGCCTCACCCCTGAACCCTGCTACCCCGAAGAGCACTACTTCCCCACACTCCTCTCCATGGAGGATCCGAATGGCTCTACCGGGTTTACCCTCACCCGGGTCAACTGGACCGGCTCCTGGGACGGCCACCCCCATACCTACACCGCGCCGGAGATCTCGCCGGACCTTATTCACCGCCTGCGACGCTCCAACTCCAGCTACGTTTACCTCTTCGCCAGGAAGTTTGCGCCGGAGTGCCTCCAACCGCTGATGGATATAGCCGATGACGTCATTTTCCGGGACTGAAGTGAGCTGGTAAGTGAGTGCAGAGTTTCTGGTTTCTGCTTCTACACACTCTGTGGTGACGTCACTCTTGCTTTTTCTGGCAAAAAAAATCGTATTTTGTAGAATAAAAGATAAAGGATAAATAAATAGTTTTCCGTGTCCAGAAAAACAAAATTAAAATGTATGGAGAAGAAAAGAATAAAAAGAAATTTATAATACGTAAGTGATTCATTCATCTTCCTTTTTTTGCTACATTATGGTCAAAACAAGATGTATAATCTTGTAGAACCTATTTTATTGAGATAGAGCTAAATTCATATTTTAAAATAGAATAAATTTTTAATTTATTTAGAAGATTTATGCAGAAAAAAGTAAACAGTATTGGGTAGTGTTTGTTGCGGTGATGTCGCTTTCGAACTTTAGGGGATTCGGTTTTCGGTGTTTTATAATTTTATCTTTTGACATTTTTGTGAGAGGGAAAGCTGAGGGTCATCTACCTACTAGTAGTATGAAGTGTGAAGTGTTAATTAGGATATTGAAATTCACGCCACTAATTTATTTGGTCCACAGTGTTGAGAAGATTATTTAGTTGGAATAGGGTAGAGGTAACTATTCAAAATTATTATTTTTTATATTAATTGGCCTATAAATCTTTAGTTGAATTTTCTTACAAGGTATAGTCAGCTTACCTCAGCTATTGAAAGAATTAATCGCTACCAAAGTTGAAATATTTTAGAGCCAAAATCACTTTAGCTTTATGATGCCTCATGGTTGTGCTTATGTACACTCATTTACCTTTCAGAATGTTGCATGTTCTACTTTGATAGGGTAGCAAGTCTTTGTTGGGTTACCAGAATTTAACAGTCATGTGACATGGTATTAAGTTTTATTCATATTACTTGAATTGATGAAGAAAGTAATACGGGAAAGAATCTTTTAGGCAGGGGTAATCCTCTCACCAGTTATAACCTATATGTAACAGTTGTTTGTGTTGCTTTGATGTGATGTGTCCACTTATCATTCTCTTGTTTTTTGCATTTGGTGTTTGTTGCTTGAAATGGGTCAGGGCAAACCTTATTTTTTGCCAAGGGTTATGAGTTGTGATTAAAAAAGTGTTTCTGTTGTTGAGATTGAGATATTGGATTAGTGATGGGGTAGGTACGAGCCTTTGTTTTATTGCCAAGTCATAATCTAACCCTTATAAGAGAAAAAGACATTTAGGAGACTCTAACATCATCAAATATCTGACTAGGGAGATGCTGATTTAAAACTCACCCAAAAGTTCTCAGATGTTCAACACTTGTATGTTGCATAGGGAACACACTTGTTGCTCACGATATTCGGTGTGATTTGGTTGTGTTCTCTTCATAATGTAAGGTTTCTTTCAGCTTGTTTGAACGTGAGCCAAGTTGTCTGATAGTAACATAGGTCATAACATGATATGATAATCAGAGAACCCTACATAAACATTTTGTAGCATCATACAAGTCACTTTCTCCCTAGTTATTCCTGCCTCATATGATTACTGGATCTTAGGACAGTTATGCACAAATCTGGTTAGAACAAAATTAAAATAAGTAATGAGTTGAAAGTCATCTCAGCAATTCATGAGTTATCCAATGGTAATCTTTGAAGGGTCCTACATACAGGTACAAGATATGGCCAAATCTTTGGATACTGATCACTAGCAACTTGCAGCATCTCAAAAGAGCATATTTTCTGCCATGGTCATATTCACTTGTATAATAATATTGTCAAATGGTTGAAATTCTGTACTGGGGTCACGTGCTTGAGAATGTGAACTTCATTACATCCAACCATAAAAAAATTATGGGAGTGATTGATATAATATACATGTGTGCATATGTAGCTTAGGTACTACTGGATCTAAGCACGGTATTTGACTATTTCTCTCACGTGAATTTGTGTTTTATATTGGTTTTCAGGGCATCTTTGGAAGAGAAAGCCTTGTGTTGAGGTTGAATGCAAATGTGTGTACAGAGGATGTGATTTCTTTAATTGTAAATGTTGTTTGTAAACAGACTAGGGGCACCGAAAGGCAAAAGGGTCTCCAAAGGAGGCCACATGGTAGAATGTTGTGCACTATATATTATAAAAGTCTCATGCAAAATTTTAACCATTTTCTATTGTTTGCCAAATTTTGAGTACAACACAAAGAAAACAGGCAATTGTAATTATTTTTGTTAGTTCTTTCCCCCCTTTATGTCGTTTCCCCGTGGGATTTTAGCTTCAATGCAATTCCAAAACAAAGGTTGAAAAACAAAAATCATGCTTTAAAAAGGAAATATCTCATTTTTTTACCCATACGCGTAGAATGAGATGAGATGAAGAAAAGAAAAGAGATATCTCTAATTTTAGCAGAGTCAACCTGAATGCACTAGATCGAGTTTTGACTTTATAAAATAATGAGTGGAAAATTAAAATATGATATAAATTAAAAAATTAACTGTGAATTGTAAAGTGTAAATTAAGTGTATTGAAGAAGGTAAAGTATTAAATGAGATGAATTAAAATTCTGAACTCTTCGAAGTTAATAAAATGTAAATGAAAGATATGGCCAACTGTATCAGAATGTTTTTGAGGTTACGGAAAGATTGAAATGTAGTCCATATATAACACCCTAATAACAACAAACAATACAATTTTATAGTTGATATGATATACGTTACCTAGTCTAAAACAAGTAACATATGTAAGCTGGAAATAGTAAACAATATAATATTTAGATCAGTTTTCAGTTATTTTTTTATCAGTTCTATATTCTAAACACCCCTATTTATAACTAATGTACTTGAAGTGGATGTTATACGTTATGAAGGTTCGCATAATTGGGAGTGAGGTTGGAACGAGGAAGAGGTACGAAGTTTATTATATAATTTCGTTTAATTTAAAACATTCTTTATTTATTATATAATTTTTCATTCTCTTCTCAACTTTTTTATTAATCCGTCAATATTTATCACGTTTACTCAAATTGTGACGTCCATGCACCTCCAGAACCATATTTTCTTTTTTCTCTCTCCTCTATCTCTTCCTTTTCCATTCTCAAAATCTCTTTCTCTTCTCTCTAACTTTTTTTTCTCCATATGTCATCTGTTTTAGAATCTGATCATACCCTGTAGTACCTGAAGAGTTAAGGATCATTTCTAACCAATTAGAATCTCAAACAGAGTATGTTCATATTTGCTCTAAAGATCCCTTAATATCTGTTTTTCCTTAGGTTTTTGTCATCAATCTTAGTAGGGACAGTTGAGAAAAATATTTCTCTCAACTTGATTAAGATTATACTGAAATTTGGTTTTGTTCTGATGACTTTTTCTAGATTCCTAAAGATTGAGTTATTGCCACTAGCTAGTTTGGAGAAATTATTTTGGGGAATTTTCATCAGGTAAGGGAAGCTAGTAACTTATTTTAGTTATTTACTTTCAAATAGAACCCTAGAATAAAAGACTCAGATATATGATTATCAGTGCTCAAGTCTTTCTTGCAGGTCTGACTGGTCC
>Ga0099824_1009316_pt1 | contig 12141 bp, 2 predicted proteins | sample SiratrowhiteBW_FD_76837 | JGI IMG/M metagenome (GOLD analysis project Ga0099824, IMG submission 76837) | Root nodule microbial communities of legume samples collected from California, USA - Siratro white BW | ecosystem: Host-associated > Plants > Roots > Nodule | place: USA: California... | reverse complement strand
TTTTTCGCTATTTCATTTTCCTCCCTTTTCTTTTTTTTTTTCCATATCTTTTCTTTCTTTTCCCTTTCTTCTTTTTCTTCTTTTTTTTTTTTTTTTTCTGATTTCTTTCTCTGATTCTTTCTCTAATTTGTGGAATTCTTGAATAATTTATACAGTGATTATGTGAATCATTAAGGAATGAGTATTTTCTTTTAACATTTGCATTTGATTTTTTATTATGATTCGCTATTTATTTTTTATTTTGATTCGTGTGATTTTTTATTCTGATTCACATGATTTTTTATTCGGTGTCTTCTCCGTGCATCCAAGAACAAAGCCACGTCTGGCCCAAGTTTGTGTCCGACACCACGTCTCACTCCTCCGGCATGTGTTTGTGTGCGTCAGAAGCATGGAAGCATAACTTTGTTGGCGTGTTAGAACTTCATATAAGCGAATTTGGTAGAAGTATATTGTGAAATCTTTATTCAATTAAATAATGAGTGAGAAATAGTGATGAGTTTGAGACAACCTTTGCGCACATTATATAAGATGCTTGACATTATTCCTCAATTGCTGAATAGCAAGTGTGGCATACCTTATTTGGGATGAATGTAAAATAAATCCTAAATATTACATTAGTTTGCGTGTGTCTTCAACTCTTTATAGCTTAGACCTTCAAGTTCACAGTGTTTTGCTTTACCAAGTGACCAAAAGTCTGTCGTGGACTGTGTATAATGAATTGGGTTTGTGCAGCTGCTGTAGAATAAACTGGGGCAGCATAGTATTAGGGCCATCATAATATGCTCAGCACAAATAACGCCTAGAATACTCTTGAGCAACTTCTCTTGAACTTCTTGCTTCTCTATCTTGCATGCTTTGACGCTTCATGATGGAAGGTTTTTCCTGCTCAGCTCTCTAACTTCCATTCTTCTTGACTCATATCTCATACCACAAGAAATATGGTCATCTATAGGTGACATGATTGTCGGACACTTCCTGTTACTTGTAGTGTCATCTTAAATCTATTCTTCTGGTTTTACCGTGGCCTAGTGTACTTGTCTTTTGTGCTTTAATCATAACCTATATCTTATAAGAAACAGTTGCTCTTGGTCATGATAAGTTTGTTGCATACTGGATAAATATATTAGACACGCTTAAATTCGCTTGTTTTTTTATCATCAAAACTTGGATGTCAAACAGAAAAAATTAAGATATGTAGAAGTGTGAAATAGTAGGGATTTACAGGACTTCTTTCTGCGTCTAGCGTGTAGGGGTTGCCTATTGTGGTTGGACGTCATTTGATGACATGAGTTATTTTCTTCTCTTCACTTACATTTTGGTATAAGTTTTAAATAAAGTTTTCTTTTATTCTTGATAGTCTGGCTATTGACAAATATATTAATATTTATGAATGGTGTAGGTAGGCATGCACATTCCAGGTCGGTGCTCGAGGTTCCAATCTTTTGGTTCATCTACAGTGAACCACTTTTACTAGACAAATATTTTCAGGCAAAAGCACTGTCTGACATGATTATTGTCGTTCAGTCAGAGCCCTCCTCTTGGGAAAGCCATCTACATTGTAATGGGCATGCACTTCTACTGGACCTGAGGTAAGATTCAGAAACCTATCTTCCAACTTTCTAAAATTGCTTATTTATCTTTCTTGCAAAGCAATTTTTAAAAAAAGTTCCTTTTGGGGGAATTTGTTGATGATGGACCCAGAAATCAGGATACTAAGCAATGTATCGTGCATTTGGGGGAAATTTGTTGATTGTAGGCCTTACATTTTCAATATTTTTCCTATTTTTTTTATTTCACCGGGGAAGTGGAAGAGCTGAACTTCTATAGAAATTTATATTGAACAATTGCGATAGTACCTTTATTTATTGTACAAAATTCTACTCATGAGTTCTTTTATAATTTCATCCTTTATATGGACAACAAAGGCAGCCTATAAAAGCTGCAGTTGCTGCCACTGCTGAGCATCTTGCTGGTTTGCTTCCCCTTCATCTTGTCTATGGTCAGGCCCATGAGACCGCAATTGAGGTACATTTTATGTCCAATATTTGGAGTCTAATCTATTTCTTTGATGCATTTAGTGTTTTAGGTCTTACTGAATCCAGATATCTTTCGTTTGTTGAGGTTCAGTTCTTGTGCATTGTATGGGACTATAATACTCTTCTTTGGTTATACCTACCTAAGCCCTTAAAATGCAACAATTCAGTTAATTTTTACCATACCCACACCTTGCAACTCTCCCAAAATCCCACAAAATACAAAAAGTGATGTATGTAGCAAAAGAACCAGGAGGACGCTAGACCACTTTTTCAGTTTGTCCTGGTTGTAGATGCTTAATGCCTTTGTCAACAATATACATACTCATTTAGAGATTAGCATGTGTGAACTGTGTCCCAAGTTCCTAGAACAGTCAATGTCCATATTCAAAAATATAACTTCGTTTTTAAGTGTACTTGAACCACCATATTGTAAGATTTATCTCTGCATATGACAGGACTGGTTATGGTCAGTAGGATGCAACCCTTTCTCCATTACATCACAAGGTTGGCACATCTCACAGTTCCAGTCTGATTCAATTGCTCGGAGCTATGTCATCACTACCCTTGAAGAATCAATACAACTGGTTAATTCTGCCATTCATCTTCTGCTAATGGAACGTACCAGTATCCTTATTGTGTAGCATTGCAGCCATTTAGTGATAGAAAAATTACTGTTTCTAAAAGCATCAATGAGATCATTATTAAAATGTGCATATCCTCTATTTCTGCAGTTTCTTTTATCTTTCCTTTCTAAAGACTTATTCCTTTATCAACATTTTCATCCCAAAATGAGACAAAAATGAGATATTAAACATATACATATATATATATATATAGACAGACAGAGTAATAAACTAAGCAGGTAGTATTTCCTAGGCAAATAGAGTGCATGGAAGCCACATCACAAAATCCCATTCTTATTAAAGACTAAATGTGGTTAACATGTGATGCATGAACTGCTTCAAAGTGTGATATATGAACTGCACATTATTTTAACACTCCCTTCTAGCTAAAATTTGCTTAGCTTTCTTCTTGATACAAATAAACCTGTCTAACTAGTATGGGATCCACTAAACTCAGTTGAAAAGACATGGGGCTTGATTAGACTAGAAAAGACCACTGAACTCCAATAGTAGCTGGAGATTGACAACCGCATATTTAATGAAGCTGGAGTTTTGACACAGTATATTGTAAAATAGCTGGAGGTAACATTTGAGATCTCCAGAAAAACTACAGAAAAGATTGCTGAAAGTTAGAAAGTTGGCTGAAACTGTCACTTGCAATGAGAAGGTCATCAGAGAATATCAACGATGGACGAGACAAGCGAGAAAAATATGGGAGCAAGACTTTGTGCAAGATCAAGTGACTAGAGAGAAGAAATGAAAAATGAAAACTACCAAATTAGAGGGGAAAAATTGTTTCTAGAAATCAAGAACAATTCTATGTTTTAGGAACATGGCAGTGGAACTGTGATCGGGATAGGTTCGTGTATGGGTACTACTTTTGATACCATGTTGAATTTAAGAGGAAGATGGAACAGAATATCTTAATTGATATACCGTGTTGAATTTAAAGTGAGATTAATTTATAATTACTTTTGAAACTTAGTGTAAAACCTAAGCTCATGGGATTATTAGCTAACTGTCAATCATCATATGAAAAGCCTTCTGTGATTATGGGTTCAACTAGTTACTTTTTCTACTCTTTTAAGAGTGATTCATAAGTCAATAAGCATGCAAAATAATTCTGGTTGAGCAGCATTTTCCTTGGTGTGATAGCTGTATCTATTCATTGATTGGTTTCTTAGCAACACATCCTTTTACGCGGAGGATTGGATATCTCATGGGACTGGACGAACCCAATAACAGGTGACACAAAACCCTACAAACTTGACTAGGATAGGTTTTGGACGACTTTGAACTCAACCTCGTAAAACAATAAGGGGGAAAATATTTTATGTATCTTGAAGAGTTAAGTGTGTATTTCATGTAGTTAATGTACCATTGCATTTGCCTTGTGTGTGAAAAAAAATATTGAAGCATATATTATCAAATTAAACCATGTGAACCCGAACCTGCCCTTTGCTTTTCAGGAGTATTTTAGGGCCAATGTTTTTCTTGGGACACAATATGGGTTAATGTGAATTCTTAACAAAATAAAGCTGAAAAAACATTCAGGATCTTCCACTCCCAGGAGCTTGAGCTTGTAAACAAGTACAATTTTGTTGTTAGCCTTTGGAAAAGGGTGAGTGATAGTTATTTGTAGCTTCTATTAAATTTGCAATCTTATTCTTAAATTCCATAATTGTGTTATGAATGTTATATTCTTCAGGTATCAACTGTCACTGGAGAATTGCGTTATGTTGATGCATTGAGGCTACTAAACACCTTGGAGGATGCATGCAAAAGGTTGGGCACTATTCTGCAATAAGCATTTTACTGAAAACAACATAGTTATAAGAGAGCACACGAGATGTGTACCTCCAAAAGAAAACCAAAATATATAAATCCATAACAACAAAGAAAAGAACATCAGATATTCAATGCTCTAACCTTTCTCTCTGCTTGCTTAGCAGAGAAATCCCTTTAATATAGCTCTCACATCTGCTGAGCAGTCCCACATTCACTAACAGTAACATAATTTGAAAGGTGTTTTAGTTAGAATTATGGAATAAATTTTTCAAAATTGTGATATATGTTACGGAAAATCAATTTGGAAAGAAGGGGGTGTTCAAGAAGTGAAAATTACATTCCTAAAAGTGTGTTCCAAAAGACAATTTGTATTCTGAAAATTCTATTATGGAATACAAATATGGCTTTCTGGAATATGATTTTTCGCTTCCAGAATAATATGGTGCAGGTCAAGGGCATTTTATACATTTCACTGAGCAGACATGGCGCAGGAAGCAAATGTCCTAGTTTTATTACATGAATTTGTTCTACTTGCTCTTCGTTCCTTTTTTTTTTTTATCACTATTTGGACAAAATTTATCCTGGGGATGGAAATGTGGCAGGAAGCTCAACTGTTTCTAATTTTCTATGTTTCTCTTCATTGCTTAGAAGCTAGTTTTTCATGTAGGCCTACTTTATCTTTTCTTTTATGTTCGACTTCAAAGGCTATTAAACTTTATTTTTCTGAAATTTGTTATTTTTTGTCTGACAATCTCTCATGCAGGTTTGTTAGTCAAGTTAATGCGACTCTTGCCCTTCTTCATCCAATTAACTGCACAAGAGAGAGAAAAGTACATGTGGTGTTTGATATGACAACTATACCAGCTTTCGTGATTGTTCTAGGGTGCCTTTATATGGTATTGAGACCAAGGCGACCAAAACCAAAGATTAATTGAGGCTTCTAGCTACCATTACGAATTCTTATCGAAGGATTTTGCAAGGGTTTTCCATTTTGGCGAGTGTAAGTTGGCTGGTAAGGATTTACAACCAGTTTTATGATATACGTACATAATTTTGTTGGATTTTAAGATTTTGTTGGTGATAACTGTAGTACCTCAGCACATTTAGTTTAAACTTAGTTTTTAATGCGTCAACTATTGCCAATATGCAAATTGAGCATATAGAGAACGAATTCATAGTATTAACCAGAAGCAATACAAGGAAATTGAGTTTGATCAATATTATTTGTATTTTTTAATTTGATTAATATCTTGAAAATCGTTGTAAAGTAGAGCTACTTGATAAAGGCTGATTTTTCCTTCACAGCCATGATTTCTTCGTGAGATATTGAAAGAACCTAAAATATCTGTACTTTATATTTTTGGATTCCAGAATTTAGAAACGTGTTTTGGATTTTATATCTAAAATATATTTTTAGGATATATTTTTTATTATATACTTCATAATGCATTTTTGGATTGCTTAATTTGAAAATATATTTCAAATTATAATATTTAAAATATAGTTTTTAATTATGTAATTTAGAAGCATGTTTTGGATTGGATCTGAATTTTTTAGATTATATAATTGAAAAATGTATTATAAATTGTAGAATCTAAAACTAATTTTTGAATTATATAATTTTAAAATATATTCTAAATTATATAATTGAGAATATATTTTTAAATTCTATAATTTTGGAATATATTTAAAGTGTAAAATTTAAAATAAATAAATTATATTATATAATTTCTATCCATGAATTTTTTTACTCTTAAAGCAAGGAGAAATTATAGTGTGCAGAAAGCAGTTGCCTTGTAAAAGGTAGGGAAGTTTACGCTTATGTTCAATTGAGCCCGTTTAAGAAATTAATAAACATTAAATTTAGATTAAAAGTGTCTTTTAATATCGTGTATAAATAGATGAAATTTGGGTGTAGTTGAAAAAATTTTACATTTTAATTTATATATTTAAAAACATCCTCTTTTTAAGCTTTTATCCTTTATATTTAATCTTTATTTGACTGTAGATCAAAGTAGTACGTATAAAGTTAATAAGGAATTAAAATACATTATTTTCAATAGTAAAAATTAAAAGACAATGTTAAATAATGATAGGAAATAAATAACTAATTATTAGTATATAAAATAAAGGTTAATATTTAGATGGTTGTCACTATTGTTCTGAGTAAGTTTGTGTGTAAAAAGAAATATGAATTTCTTTCTAAGTTTAATACATACAAGTGATCAAATTTTCAATGTTATACAATAATTATTAAAGTTTGATACATCCAAGGGACCAAATTTTCAATTGAAAATTGATAAAACTGTGCTTTTTTCGTTATTTAGTTTTTAAATTCGTACAATGATGTGTTGGTGATGACAAATATAATTCATGATAATAAAGATTTATATAAAAAAAAATCTAAGATTATGCGATCTAAAATTTATTAACTTAAGTAAATCTATCCTAGAAAAAATACAAAAGTAGACGTAAGTTTAATGGTGCTTACAACTAATAATAGTCGAGCTTTTTTCTTTAATTCTATACAAAATTTTAGTAAGAGTCGAGTTTAACACAATGAAAGAACGTTACAAAATGTTATCTCAAGAGAGAAATATTTTCGAAAAACTAAAAGTATCATTTCAGAAATTCAAGTGGGATTATATTTTTATTTATCATAAAATTTAAGGTTAAATTTGTTTCGCTTAATTGATTTTTTTTTTTGTTCAATTTTGTTTATTAAGTTTTAAAAGCTTTAATTTTACTTCTATATTTTAAAAATCTATAGATTGACCTTTCTTCAACATGTTACTTTCACCATTAAAAAAAATTTAATACTTAACCTAAATTATCAATAATTTGAAAAATATAAGATAAAGCATTTAATAGTAAAGGAGGACTTTGAAATATAAATTTTTTTAGTTAGTTTTAATACGATAATTTAATATTCGTGTATTTGTACTTAAGAATCACATAGTGGCTCAATATACAATATATCAAGTTTGTTAGTTTATTTTGCATGGAATAATTCATCTATTTGTAGATCTTGGAAATATCACTGTTATTATATGATTTGTTGATCTTTTATTTGTTGTATCAACTTTGAAGTAGTTGGTAGTTTTATATTGAAATTCAAAGCACTTAAAAGTGTTGTTTGAATTTCATCTTTCTTTTTTGTAAGATTTTTTTTCGAACTACCATATCCATTCTCAACATATTCATGTATTGTTACTTTGAAATATACGAGGCAACTCTGTAAATAATAATAATCTAATTATTTCCATAAAAAAGAAGGTGTCTTATGTTATAATTTGACTTATTTTAGGCTTTTTTGCCTTTTTCATGTGTTTGGTAGAGATTTCTTGAGGTTTGACTAGGTACAGTTTGATGATTTAAGATTTGGTATAGAGCATCTTTTGTCCTAACCATAAACTACGTACTAGATAATTCGGACACTTAAGATAATCAAGTCTTATAAGATTATACTAAACAGTGAATATTAGACGATTAATAGTAAATTATTTAGAATCTATTAACAATTTCTTCTACCTTTTATAACGACAAATAATATTAATCTTGTCGTAACAAAAACATGTTATTATCATCTATCCAAAGACTTTGATTTTAACATTTCTTAAATAAATTAGGATTTGTAAAGTTTATGTGTGAATGACAAATGAGAACAAACATAATGTAACTTTGATCAACAAAATAAAACATATTATCAAAAGATTTAAACATGTGTTGACTCATTTTATCAAAATATGTGAAAATATAACCAGATTAAAAGATTGCTCATTAAATTATAAATAGATGATTTAGCTAGTCATAGATATTTCAAAGCATGTGAAAAAAAATATGATAATACTGTCATATAAATATCATATTATATGGCACTAGAAAAAAATATGTGATCTGAAAAGTAAAACTAAATGTAATTTTTCTTTTATTTTTTGTTTATTTTGGATATAAAAATAGGAAAGGAATAAGTTTGATTATTTCTCTTTCATCATGAATTCTATCACCTATTGTACTCATTTTGGTAGATTTGGAATGATTAATAAGTTTTTTTGAAAATCTTCTCTTGGTGGCGTATCAAGGTTCATTAAAGGAGGAGAGTTTCTTAGAGTTTCTCTCTTGAGGTTTCTTATCTTGTGAGTTAGCTCACAAGTGACAATTCATCATTTTACTTATCTCATGAATTTGAGTGGTGCAAGATTTTTTCCTAATTTCGAGCATTGATTCTTATCTTGTGGGTTAGGTCACAAGTAGTGAATCACCATTTTGCTTATCTCATGAATTGGATGGTGTAAGGTGTTGTTCTAGTTCCTAGTATTATTTTTGTTTCTTGCATTTTCTTTATTTGTTTACATTTTTGAATTTTTACGCAAACTTTGAAGTTATGTTCATCCAATAATTCTTCAAGAAACCATCCAAAAATTCATCCAAGAGCTCTTCTTTAAAGCTTGAGTGGAACGATCCTACAACTCAAGTCTTTCTTCCATTAGCATAGACGTTTTCGGCTTTTGTTTTGCACCTCTGACTTGGAGATTCCGTTTCAGGTGGTATCAGAGCTTTGGTACACTCAAAGCTTTTGGGTGTTATTCAGGGAGCGGTTCAAGCATTTTATCGAACACGTGGAGGGCAACTTTGATTTTTGGAGATTAGCTCAACTAAAATTTGAGACAAATTTTCTTGAAGAAAGGGAGGATGATGGGATCTGAAAATTAAAAATGAATATATTTTTTTTATATTTTTCTATGTTTAGTTTGGACATAAAAATAAGGAAGGAATGAGTTTGTCTATTCTTCTCCACCATGAATTTTATATAAAGATACATATTGTACTCATTTTGGTAAATTTGGAATGATGAATATATTTTTTTGAAAATCTTGAATGTGTCATATCTCAAGTGGTGTTTCTCCTTTACTTATCTTAGAGTGACGCTTTATAATTTATGTCGCATCAGAGTTCATCAAAAGGAAGTGGAGAATTTCTCTCTTGGGTTTTCGTATCTTGTTGGCTATGTCACTAGTGACGAATAACCATTTTGCTTATCTCATGAATTTGGGTGGTGGAAGGTGTTATTCTAATTCCTAGCATTATCTTTGTTTCTTGCATTTTCTTTATTTGTTTTCATTTTAGAGTTTTTTGCAAACTTTAAAATTCACGTTCATATAGGAATTCATCAAGAAACCATCCAAGAATTCATCCAAGAGCTCTTCTTTAAAGCTTGAGTGGAACCATCTTACAAACCAAACCTTTACTCCATTACCAAAGACGTTTTCGGCTTTCATGTTACACCTCCGACAAAAAACACATAAGAATATAAGATGGTAATATCATAGCATAATCATGAGATACAAATATAACATATTAAAGCAAGGACAAAGCAAACACATAGTTGTGAAAACACTTATGAATATATAAGTGTGTGTAAACAAGGAGACTCTCCATAAGTATTCTGTAAAAAAAAAATACATCAAAGTAAAGATTGTAAAACTAATTTACATTCTCCCTTTTGTGTCACTACAAAAAGGTGGGGTGAAAAGACTATCAAGGTGTGGTCATATAGATTATGTCGGAGGTCATATTAGATGGTGATAGGTTAAAGGGAAGTACGGAGTTATATTTGGGCAAGTGGTTCTATTTAAGGTGGATGTTTTGGTAAAGGGTTTTATTATGGTTCTGGTTGAGGTTCATGTTGGTTTCCAAATAGTGTTTGTTCGATAGGAAGTTGAGGTGCATGTAGGGATTTTAGGTTGCTTTGTTTGAGGTTGTGGTTTAGGTGAAGGCGCACAAGGTTAAATTGTTTGGAGAACATTTTAAGAAGGTGATACAACTAGTGGGATACGTAGTTGAATGGGAGCAAGTTGAATGGTACAAAAGGTGATAGTTGGAAGGGGTAGTGGGGGATAAGGTTTATACCAGTTGATACATCTTATATTTAATCTGTTCAGCCAATAATGTAACCTCTAATCCATTCTTTAAGTTTTGCACATCAGAAGCTTTAGGAGACATTTTAATCTAAGCTTGATGGTTCTAGAACATACATTGCACCATTTTGGATGGTGGTATACTATGGTGTGATTGCAACTATAGGCATGAGGGGAAGAGGTTGGGTTGCTTGTATTAAGAGACCATGATGTGGTGGCTTGTGAGAACAAGACGATAAAGAGAATTTGTTCAACATTTTATTGGCTAAACATGCAAAAGCAAATTAAAGAGTATGCATCAAATTGCAGCATCTATCAACAAGTCAAGGTGAAACAAAACACAGTGTTGTTGCAACCACTTCTTGTACCTTCTCAAATATGGGATGAAATTTGCATGGACTTCATTACTTTTTTGCCTTCGTCACATGGATTCTCAGTTATTATGGTGGTGATTAATCGACTATCAAAGTTTGTTTAATTTTATTCCATTCCATTGAAACATAATTTCAACAACAAACAAGTTGCTAAGAATTTTGTCTCACATGTGATTAAGTTATATGGGTTTCCTAAGCAAATTATCTTTGATAGGCACAGAGTATTCTTCAAAAAAAATTGGCAACACCTTTTCAAGTCTCAAGGCACCACTCTAGCTATGAGCTCGAGCTACCATCACTAAAACGATAACCAAAGTGAAGGTATGAATAAAACACTTGAGATGTACCTAAGATGTTATTGTTTTGACAATCCCAAAAGTTGGTTTTAAATCCTTCCATGGCTTAATATTGGTACAATACCACCTTCCATAATAGCATCAAGATGTTCTCATATAAGGCTCTTTATGGAAGGGATCCACTGACATTAATGAAATATGAAATAGTGTCCCAAGATGAACAGAATTTGCAACAAATGTTAACAACAACGGATCAGCTATTGGAGCAACTCAAGGTCAACATGAATAGAGCTTAGTAGTATATGAGGTTATTTGTTGAAGCATAGAAGAGCAGTTGAGCTAGAGGAAGGGGAATTAGTTTTGGTCAAACTACAACCATATAGACAATATTTTGTGGCATTGTGAAAGAATCACAAACTTGGTATGCAATATTTGGCCCTTTTCCAATTCTTAAAAAGCTCAACCCTATGACTTATAAACCACAGTTACTAAAAGAAGATAAGATACATAATGTACTCCACGTTTCTCTATTAAAGAAATTCAAGGGAGACAGTCACAACAATACTTTCCCTTACCTTTAAGGATAGCATAATTTGGGCTAGTGGGTAACCTCAACAGAGATAGTAGCAACCAAAACTATTTTACAAGGAAATAAAGAGTTGCATTAAGTACAAGTGCAATGGGATGAAGGGCAAGATGCTCTAACTACTTAGGAAATATCATAGTTTAATGGAACATACTCGAAATATAATCTTGGAGACAAGGTTGAAGTTGATGGGGAAGATAATGTCATAAACAAGCGTGATACGAGTGATGAATTAATTATGATAACACAGCAAAAGTCTGATAACAACAGATGAAATACTTTGTGGCATAAAGAATTTGCGGTATTGTCATTCTTCTTCTAAATTATTTTTTTCTGATGTTCTCTTTATGAGATAATTTGCCTCGGTAAAAATATTTTTAGTAAAATTGATTAGTTTAGTATGTAATTTTGATCTTTTAAATATCTTGTAATTTCTTTTTATACTTTTTACACACTAATATATATATATATATATATATATATATATATATATATATATATATATATATATATATATATA
>Ga0099824_1009309_pt1 | contig 12154 bp, 6 predicted proteins | sample SiratrowhiteBW_FD_76837 | JGI IMG/M metagenome (GOLD analysis project Ga0099824, IMG submission 76837) | Root nodule microbial communities of legume samples collected from California, USA - Siratro white BW | ecosystem: Host-associated > Plants > Roots > Nodule | place: USA: California... | reverse complement strand
GTTTTACACTGTCATAATAACAGCCTCAAAATTCATAGCAAGGATGATTTCCGATTGGCTAACAGGTTTAAAATGTTTTAGACTAACCAGGCATACCCATTAACCTTTACAACTTTAATTTAGGTGTTTACGCAGCCTATTACATTAAAATGTTTGAAGATTAAATCAACGCCCTCCTTGATGCATTTGCTATATGAAACACAAGTAACACTGAAGGAGATTGTAGATTTCACTCGACCCCTTCAGTGATATGATAATTAAACTCGAAACACGCAACACTAATTACAAAATTAACTGAATTCCGACATGCTAATTAAGAATTTGACGGCAAAGGAAAGCAATCAGAAAAGGTAGTAACGAAGGCACCTCAGTGACCAACTGTTCGGAGCTGTTGTCGTGTTTTTCCGGTGATAACAGCAAAGATTCCGCTTAGATGCGCTAACTCACGAATCCTAGTGCTTTAGTTTTTAACTTTAAAACAATTATAATTCTATGTTTTTTTATACCTCCAAAGCTATAGCATATCTCCAAGGTTTTGCTAACAAAACAAAAACCTGAGCCTGATCCTACACTCAACATCACATAATCATAAGGGAAACCAAAACCAGATCACATTGATGAGTCAAATAGTGCTAGTACCTCACCATATAGATATAAGATTTGTAGTTATTACAATAAGATAAAAGCTATTTACACTATCAAATATATTTTGATTTACAGACAACACAGATTTGTTGTCTGATATTACTTAATACAACCGTAAATAAAAAGTTTTTCCTACGTTTCTAATTTTCTTTAATTCTTCAATAATTATTAAAATTTCCCTACTTTCCCTTTATACTTCAACATACATATCCCGCCCTCCTCAATTTAACCTTGGGCTTTGTTAGAGATTATAGATATCTGACCATTCATGTGGTCTGTTTTCAACAATGAACTTACGAGCTATGCTCCACCCAGCTCCTGGCTGTTGTTTTCTTCACTCCCTGTTTTCTCATTTTTTCCCTAACTTTGTCAACATCTTTCCACCTGCCAGCCAAAGCATATATGTTGGAAAGCAACACGTAATTTCCAGAATTATGTGGTTCAACCTTGAACAATTTATCTGCAGCAAATTCCCCGAGTTCAACTCGTTTATGAATGCCGGTAGCATTTAAAAGAGAACCATAAATGCCAGCATGGGGCTCCATTGGCATGCTTTGAATCAACTTCACAGCCTCTTCTAATTTACCTATTCGACCTAGCATATCAATCATACATGCATAGTGGTCTACATCAGGAACTTTGATTGATTCAAAAACTTCCCAACCCTCCTCCAATAATCCTGCATGACTGCATGCAGTCAATACCCCAATATATGTTATGCGGTCTGGTTCAATACCATCTTGTCTCATTTTTGACATTAGCTTGAAGCTTTCCGTTCCATGCCCATGGGCTGCTAGCCCAGAAATCAACGTGTTATAGGAAACCAAATCTCTGGTTGCCATTTTTTGAAATATTATTCTAGCATCTTCCAGACTTCCACATCTTAAGTACATGAAAATCAAAGCATTGTATCCAGAGATACTGAGCTTGATATGATTTTCACTGAGGATGCTGACAGCCCAATTGCCTAAGCCCAGTCTTCCAAGGTTTCCACAGGCAGAAAAAACAATCACCATAGTCACCTCATCTGGTTTTGAATCTTTACTCGACATCATTTCCTTGAACAGCTTGATTGCCTTTAGTGACTCGCCATTTTGAGCATAACCAGCAATCATCGAATTCCAGGAGACAGTATTCCTTTCCGGCATCTTATTAAAAAGGTCTCTTGCCAAAGATAAATTACCTACTCTTGCATAAGCAGAAATCATAGCATTCCATGTGACAGAAGTCTTATACAGACCCAATTGGTCAAAAATCTTCTGAGCAACCTCAAGGTTACCGCACTTTGCATGCATATCAAGAAGAGCTGTCTTGACAAAATAATTTGAACGAAAGTTCATTTTGTCTAGCTTTTTAACAATTGACTCAGCAACGCAAGGATCACCAAGAGATGAGCAAGATGACAGGACAGTTACCCAAGTTGTTTCATCTGGTTCATTGCCAGAGCTAATCATGTCATTGAACAATCTTACAGTCTCTTGTGCTGCTCCACTTTGAGCATATCCAGATAACATTGCATTCCAAGATACCACACTTCTTTCCGGCATCTCATCAAAATATATCCTTGCAGCCTTTAAATTTCTCATCTTTGCATGTCCAGTAACCATAGTGGTCCAAGTAATAACATTCCTTTTCGACTCGTCCATCGTGCGAAAAAGTCTACTGGCTTCATCTTCATTCCCACATTTCCAGTATCCAGAGATTATGACGTTCCAATCTGCAACAGTTCTATCCAGCATTTCATCGAACAGTTTCCTGGCAGCCTCAATATGTCCATACTTAGCATACGTCACCATAATTGCATTTCGAACATGATGATCGCTACTGTGTCCAAGTTTCAGTAAATGAGATTGAAGTAGAGCGCCGGCCTTTCCAGCAGATTTCATCAAGACCGGATAAAACGATGCATCAGGCTTAATGTCATAGTACTGTATATGTTTAAAGAAAGAAACGAATTCTGTGGCAGCACAGATTTGAGAGTAATATTTGAGCATGCAGGTGAGGACATGAGCATTGGGATATGTAGCTACATGAAAAACGTGCCAGGTGTAGTTTGAGGGTGCAAGGAGGCGCGTGCATTGGGTAAGGAGAAGCGCCACCCAGTGGTTGCGGTGGTGCTGGGAGTGGACGACGAGTTGTGCATGGAGCTGTCTAAGTTGATGAAGATTGGCTACTTTGTCTGCTATGCTTTTCTTAAGCAAAGGTGACATGACAGGGGTTAAATTAAAAAGTACCCGCTATGCAATTGCAGAGTTAAACAAGAGTATGACGTAGTGTTTGAGATAGAGGACACGTTAGCATTAAGCGTGTATTGATTAGGGTTATTACTGTTTAGGAGGATAGATCTGCGAAGAAATGAAAAAGTGGATTTGTTTATATTAATTCATTCATGCCCTACTTCCCTTTATTCTTCATTCTGTGCTGATGATCCTTTTCCAATCATAAAAAAGATGGTCTTAGTCACCAATTTTTTTTTTCTTTTTTGTAATTATTCAAATGTAAGGCCCTCTACTACAAGTAATTAATTTGTAGCTTTTCAGTTTTTGTTTATTAATACGTAAAAATTATCTCCTATTTGAAACTGATAAATAAAGAGGGTGGATGGTATGTTTCTATGCTTTTTTTTTGTCTGCATGATCAACTGCCTATGCTCATTGCTTGTCGGCATCTATCCGATGTTGCAGGATGTTACTTTGACTGAGTTTAAAATAAGTGATATAGATGTTAATACCAAAAAGTTGCTTAATTGGAGTAACAAGTTACAAAATTACTGGAAAGCCTCGCCTTCTCCTTATCTTTTGGAGGAGACAACCTCAAAGAGTAAGCATTTAGTTGTCTTTACGTGTGCATTGTGACATGGGCATAACGAAATCTTTTATTGTATTATTGTGTAAAGAAAATGAACCGGAGAAAATCTTGCAAAAAACTGATATGCTTATAATACCAAATTATGCTTCCCACATCAGCTGGTAATGAAATGGTTCCTGGAATGAGCAGGTTTACACCATCATACAGCCAGACATACCATTTCTAAGACAATTTCTATGCACCTACACGTATGTGACCCACACATATGGTGAAATAAGTTACTGCAACCTCAGTTTGATTCCTTTAAACCTTCCCTGCTGCTTTCGCCTTGCACTATAATTGCCACCATCATTGCAAACAGTGCCACAACCTTTGTCACCCGACACCAATACCATAATTGTTGTCACCACCGGTGCTAATCCCATTAATATTTCTTCCTTCATTGTTTCCATGAATTTATTATCTCTGCATTGATTACCATTGTTACTGCCACCATTACCACTATTCCCATTGCTCAACTCTCCATTAGCTAAGTTCAAGGAATGTTGACCACTGGATCATCAGTTTTGGGAGTAAGATTGCATTTGGTCCACATGAATATTTTATTTTTCTTTTATTCTAGTGTTGGACTACCTTTTCTTTTCCAGTGAAATATGTTGATGATGGTTTCATCTGCAGGGAAAAGAGGAAACCGATGAAACCGAAAAGAAAGATGTAGATGGAAACGCAGAAGAGGAGGATGAAGAAGATATGAGCGATGATGATGTGTTAATTTTTCCATTTGTCTCTATGTTGTAAATAGTAATAATCATGTTTAGTCACAAAACCTTACCCAGCAAAATTTTCAAATTGAAGACAAAGGTAAAGATGGTAAAAACTAAACCTGCGCAGTTTTCGACCATGAAAAACTATCATTTACATGGTTTCATATGTGTCTAACTTAAAACCTTTTTTGTTGAATTGAGTCAAGAGTAGAGCATCATTACCTTAATTTTTTAGCTAGATATACTAATAACACAAATTGATAACGGAAGCAAATTTTTTAGTTGTAGCAGCATATCATCTTTGATCTTTCCACCTTCTTCGTAGGAGAAACTAAGTGTCTCTCACTTGCATAAATAACATTGGCAAATTGGGTGTCGTGAGTGTGCGTGGTTCTGCAGATCCAACCGATGATTCATTAGCTATCCACAATGATATCTGTCCCTTCTGGCCCCATACATAAATATAAAATTGAAAAGGAGAAAATAGTAGGATTGGAGAAGAGAATTAGAAAATAGGAACATCAATGATTTAGTCTATCTTATGCTTGCTCAATGTTTTGTGAGGTTTCTTTGAAATTTTGAGTGGATTCCATATCAAACTTTGGCATATGTTCAAATGTTACACATTACATGCTCTTCAAGCAGTTGGAAAGTCAACAATAGAAAATAATTTGACCTTTGAAGGGAAAAAGACAACTAGATGGAATTGCGATGTTTGGTCTATCTTGTTCTTCCTTTCAGATTTTTGATCATTGCATTTATTATCATTTACATTCATTTTAATAATGTTAATGAATTCAATTATGACATGTTTTAGTGTAACCACTTTACACAAATGTTTTCCGTTATCACAGATGAACCTATCTATGGAGAAAGTTCTGCTCCTCCCGTGACAGCTATAGCTTCTGTAATGTAACGGTTGGTAGTTCAAGTTGTATGTTAGCTGTAATTAGCTTTTATTTTGCTGCTAATTTATCTCCCTTCTTGTAAATGTTTAGTTTAAACAAGAATACTCCCGATGATTATAGAGTTCATAATGAAAGGCAATGTGTTGCAAAAATGTCGTTTGTCTCTTTGGATGGAACTTGAATTGTGCATCTCCCGTTTGGAAGAATCTAGGGGTCACCAACATGCATATCTGATGGTGGTTTTAACTTTTAATAAGATCTCCAATGTAGTATCCTTTGTATTACTTGACTTTAAGAAACTTTATTTCACCAGAAGGTATCATTGAAACATATAACACATGGTAGATTACTAAGCAACAGTGTTTAACTATTTTTTGTGATAAAGACTTACTTGTGTAACGATGGAGGAAAAATTTATCTTCAAGCAATGTTCTTCGTCAACATATTTTAATTAATGTACATAATATACAAGATCAACCAAATTTTAAATAGCTAACTCTTTCTAAAGTGTATTAATATGGATGCTCTATGTCCTCATTTACCTATTTATAAAAAATTATTTATATATATATTTTACTTGCTTAATCAATTAAATCCTATACATATAATAAATACATATACTAAATATAATTAATTTTCTTAAATTATTTCTTTTAAGTGCATTAACTTTTACATTTTTTCTCAATTTTCTTTTACTTTATTTTAGATTGGAAAAAAAAAAAATTGTTTTTTCTGAGTGGTATTCCTAACCTAATCACAAACCTGAAATCATGTGACTAAGAAACAAATTTTGGTCTATTGGTACTATTAATGTGATAAAAAAAACACAATATCAGACTATGCTTGGAACATCTCCCCATGCTGTTATGCTTTGCATTTACCCTAAAATTTCTCTTTTCATGCGCAGTTCAGACTAGAAACAAAAACAGAGCAAGTTCACATACCCCAGAATTTTAGAATGAAATATCACTCCTAAGAACCCTATACTTTCATATTCACAAAACCTAACATCAATTCGTGGATATCTATCATCCTATAGAGCTCTTGTTCGCAGTTGGATCTGTAAGCGTTAAGCAGAATCTTCTATCCCATTCACTTGCAATGAGTTGCGCTACTTGAAGCCTTTCTTCGCTGGTGTCAAATTCGTCACTTGTTCCCTCCGGACTAGGTTTACCTTTTTCTCCTGTCTTGTCGATTTCGGTTCATGTTTTTCAGCCCATTGTTTACTTCATGCAATCCCTGCACGAATTTTGTCTCTGTACTTTTTTGCTCGAATTTAAACCTGTTTATTCAGTTGTTATCTGTGCTCACAATTGATACAAGTTATTAAAGTGGGTCAATTGATATTACTTGCCAGTTACTTTTTAACACAATCACTTCCATTTAAGTTATTCATTTTTCTTTTGGTGTATCTGTCTACAATGAACACCTTAAGATTGATTCTGCGCTTGAGATTGTTCTTTTCACTGTATTTTAACCCAATGCACTACATTTCATCTGGCAAGACACTTACACAGAAACACTACATGCCTTACTTTCCTTTGATGGGATGACCATCTAGTTTTCTAAATTAGACATTGGCAGGGTCACTTTTAATTTTTTCTTAAAGCATATAGGTTCTATAATCTGGACACTAATCACTAAGTGATGACATCGAGTATAAAATGCATTGATGCAAGGTCTTTTCTATACGCTATAATAAACTTGAAATTAATAATTTAGGCTTTTAAGGTTTTGGGTGTTCTAAAGCACTAAAAATTGTATTTTATGATGTTGAGCAAAGTTGGAAAGGAGAGAGAAATGGAAAAGGAAAAGGTCCAAAAGTCTGTGATGTAAAAATTAAAGTTAGATTTTGTAATTGTGAACAAATATAATATGATTATACTTTTGCATGCAATAACATAATTTGGTGTTGGGAGACTTGTAACAGATCTTGTTTTTGGGGCCTTGTTCATGAGCTTTTGTTGCGAGGTTAGAGGTGATGTGTTGATGGTAAGTACTAGAGAGAGAAACAAAAGGGAAAGAGTTAATGATCCAAAACATGTTTCTTTGAATTAACAGAATAGACCGCACACTGACCTGGACATCTTACTTTCTTTTTTCATGTATAATGATTGAAAAGAAAGAAAAAAAGAAGTAGAAGAGAGAGAGAGAGAGACAGAACTTACTTGAATTCAATCTAGTATGCCTGATGTCTTTTTATATTTAAGTTTTACTGAAAGGAAATATAGATGTGAAAACCCTCTTAAGTGCAAATATATCCCATATCTAATAGAAATTTAATGGTCGTTGTCAATCATTTACCTGTTTTTCCTTCTTGTAACTTTGTTATTATGATATTGTTTTCTGATCATAGGTTGTACTATATAAAGCTGAATAGTTATCTGTTTCTGTTATGTTATGATGTTCTTTTGTCACCTCTTTTCAATTATCTCGTCATTCTCTCTCAAGAGGTTGTGTTTCTTCCTCTGTTGGTTGGTGCATTTGTTAACTGATATTTCCAATCTTGTTAAACTTGGTACGCAGGCAGATTGCTCATGTTTTAATTGCATTATTAATCATAGAAGCTTGCTATGACTTGTGACTGCTAGTTCAATTCCACATTTTTAACAGGGTTCCTGAAACCTTCAATTTTCTCGGTAAAGTTTCGGTCTTTTGCTTCCTCTCACTGTGTCCTTGTTGCTTTGGCCAGGTTCGGAGTTCTTGAGTTCCTTTCCTACAACACTTCACACTTCAAAACTGAGTTTATTTGAAACTTTGAAGTGTATAGATTTCTTAGGTTTATGTTCACGTCATGGCTAACAATACCAACTCCTCCTCCAAAACCCAACCCACTTATGCTCCTAATCCTAACCATCAGAATTTCTTGCAAAACAATGGTGTGGGCATGACACCCCAGCCCCAATTAGGTTCTGGCAACCACCCAAGCCAAAGCTTGATGCCCCCTTTTATGCAGCCACTACCCATGAATGTAGCACCTTTCATGAATGCTGCAAATCACAATCATTTTCCCCTGCAAAGCAATCAGATGCATCTGCCTCAAATGGTTTTGCCTGGTCATCAGCAAGGTCAACCCCATGTGGGGGGTTTAGGTCCCCCAAATAGCGTTGGCAATCCCAATTACAGCAATCCAATGTATCCTGTTCAGGGACAAGTCATGCAGAATGCAGCTCAACTCAATTTGTCTCAATTTCAGGGACAAATGTTGGCACAAAGTATTTTGAACATGCTTCAGCTGCCTAATATGAATATGAGTATGCCAAATGGCCAATTTTGTGCCCCTTATCCTATGCAGAATATGAATCAACAGTTACCTAAGCAAATGCCAATCCCTTCTCAAGGGGTTCCTCATGGCATGCATCCTGGTTCCTGCCCCGTGTTTGGGTTTCCAAACCAAGTGCCTCAGGCTATGGTTCCTCAGAATTCATTATTTTCTGCAAATCCCCAGTTAGGTTTTGCACCTGGAAATCAGGTCGGGCCGCAGATTGACCCGAATGACAAAAACCTTGCTCCACCAAATGTGAATGCAAATGCTTTTGTATCATGGTCGCCTTTTTCATCTCAGCAGTTACAAGGGAATACTCCTGGGTCACTTAATCCTAATTTGGCTCATACAAGTAACTCTCAACCTCCTGCTTTCATGAAGTCACCTTCGCAGGTATTTAAAACTGAAGTGTTTTCTGTCTTTTTAATGTGTGTTAGCAGAGTTTGTTGTTCTACTACATGTAAATACTATTGTAGATGAAGCTGTGAATTATATTTACTGCAAATCCCAATAATTGCTGCAGGAGAATCCTTATGGCAATATTAAAACTAATGTTCCAAACACTAACTGGAATGGACCGCCAAGCAAAAACTTCAAAAATAGACCAAATCGAGGCGGTTTTCAAGGAGGGTATGTTATGTTCTTTTCTCTTTCGTTACTCTTGATCACTTGCATGCTTTTCCTGCAAGTTACAATTGTTGTCCTGTTCCTTTAGATTCCAGAAGTCTAAATTTCATGATGTCAACAATGGAAAGAGGAGAAATGGGTTTCCTAAAGAACATAATGGAAGAGGTTTGAACTTTTCTACCTTGTTACCCAGATGAAACATTTTCTGTGGTTACGCTAATGCTTCTGATGAAAGCAGGCCCTTACAGTGGGAGGGCAGGACAGGATAGTTTAAGATCGAAGGAACTTAAGCAGCAACCAGAAAGGTAGCTTCTACTTCACTTTCTGATTCTTTTTTATCTGGTTCCAGTCTATTACTTGCTAGCAGTCCTTTTTTAATTGTCTCTGTTCATAGTGATAATGTGTAAGGACGAGATGCTAATTAAATTCCTGTGTCGGTAGATATCAACTGAATGTAATATTTTCTTGAAAACGTGAGAGTTTACTTGAAAAAGAATGATGTGCACCAGAAAAGTAAAACAATGTTAATAGAAATTTTTTGCCACTCTGTTAGAAGTTTAGGCATATTATCCTCGATTGTGTCCAAATGTCCAGTTTTCTAGACTGTCATTATGGGACATGGGGAATAAGTCAACTCTATATTGAATAAATGCAGTAATCAACTATTCATTTTAGCTAAAGGTTAGCAATCGAAAAATACTTGACTTATAAGCCTGTTGTAGCACAGGAAAATATTTCAGTCTATTTTAATTTTGAACTATGAGATCAAGCGTGGTAGTTAGAAAACCATAATGGTGACCATCAAGCCATATTAGAGACCCAAAATTGTGTCCACCACGGTGCTTTGTAGGTCATTCTTTGAACACCTCTGAAAACACGAGTTTATTTGGGATGACCTTCAGTGCACACACTCTTGCAGTGTATGTGGCATTAAGGATCCAACAATGGTAACTTTTCTTGCCTTTTAATGGTTCTTATAGAGATTGATGGGTATCTGATATTGGTGATAAGGTGTTAAGAGTTGTTCCTTGGCAAAGACATACGTCTAGAAATTTCTGTTGGAGGAAACTTTGCAAATTGGTTCTTGTAATGGAGGCATGATAAACAGAGCATATACCTAGTATAGTACTTTTTAACGTTGACATTCAACATGAACATAAATATGTGTTGTGCGTATGTTTAACTTTTATTTTGATCCATCTGAATTTTGAATTATGAGATAAGTTTGGTAGTCAAAAAACACCTGTGGTTCTGTATAATCAAAACTTCCTGACTACCTTCAACATATTGAATCAATAAGGTTGTGACCTTTCACAATTTCAGTACCATACTTGTGATTTTTGTCCAAATAAATGTCTTCCAGAATCCAGATAACCTTCTAAATGAAATTAGATTTCCTTTCGTTGTTATTTTTATAAATTATGTCTGCTTTCTTATCAGATTTTTATTGTCTTTCACTATTGAATTACTTTTAAGACTTCTAACTTCACAACTTATTCTTTTATACTGAAAATACCTTAACTCTAACCCTAATTTTGTTTATGATTGCTATTATTTCATTTCTTGAATGGTTAGATCTTTCTCTGTGACTTACACTGAGCAAGAAATCCAACAATGGCGTGATACAAGGAAAAAGAATCATCCTTGTAACAACTTTCAGAAGGTTGTAAACAAACTGATCTATCTATTGCTTGTGTTGTCAGATATTATTCTAAATATCAATTCCTGAATACTAATTGCAGAGGCACAATGAATGCCGGATGGACTCCAAGGTCATTAAGAGGGAGGTCTTACAAAGAGAGGTACAGTTCTTAGAGTGATGTTATTAGCATGTAACACTTCCTGATATAATATTATCATGGCACGAAATTTAATATTGTTGTTCGATATAGAAGTTAAGCAAATAGTCATTTTTTAGCATGAAATATAAGTGCGGGTACAATAGTCCTTTTTTTTTCTAATTATACTAAAAATGAATTATTGTCAATACTTGTTAATTGAAATAAATATTTTTTGGACTCAGCAAATGGCATTCCAATTCATCAATACATTGTATATATTTTGTCTTTGCAGCTTAAGGAGGTTTTAGCAAAGCAAGCTGAATTGGGAATCGAAGTTGCTGAAATACCATCACACTACCTTAAGAATTATGAAGATCAAGGTCTTCAAAATTGTGGGAAAAACAAATTTAGTGACAAAAGAAAGTTCCAAAACAAGTTCAACAAGAAAGTAGACAGAAATGGTCGGTTAGGCAAGAAGCAGAAGTTTGCTGACAAAGACTCTTCAGAAAACCCTTCTTTAAAGAAGAGGAAGCCAACTTTATTGCAAAAACTCTTGAGTGCAGATATAAAGAAGGATAAGAGCCGCTTGTTTCAGGTTTTCAGGTTCATGGTAACAAATTCTTTCTTCAAACATTGTCCTGACAAGCCACTTAGATATCCATCAGTCATGGTTAAAGAAAACGGGTCTGAAGTTGACACTGAAAAAGATGTTCTTAAATGCGGGAATGAGGGAGCTGTTAAAAAAACTGTTAGCCTCGATAATGATGATGATCATAATAGTGAAGATGAAGGCAGTGATGTGGATGAGAATGACTCTATTGTGGATAACAATCCACACAAAGAACTTATTTCTTTGGTTAAAGGTAGTGAAATAGGATTTGACAAATCTGATGAAGAGGAGGGAGAAATTTTAGAATGAAATTCCAAGGTTGCTGCTCCACTTTTTGCAGCAAAGTTTTGAACGCTGTAGTGGTAACATTTTCTGTTTAATCGTTTGTTTCCCTTATGGTTTTACCATCATGCATAATGTTACAGTAAATATATTTTTGCTGCAAATTTTTTGAATACTATTATTAGTTGCATTATATTTGGGCATTTATCCTAAATTCTATGTGCCCTTTTTGAGCAAAGGATTCAAATATTAGGGAAAGTTTGTTTAGATATTTTTAATATATTTATTTTTGCTTTTGATTTCTTTTTTACTATCCTAATGACAGCCTTTTCCCGTTATATGTTTTTTACCTTTTTGTCTTGCTAGCGTGTTTTTTTAACTATTAGCATTTTTTTTTTTTTGTATTTGCACATTCGAATAAATTTTTCGTGTCCATATTATTAAAAGTTTATATATATACATAT
>Ga0099824_1009306_pt1 | contig 12156 bp, 7 predicted proteins | sample SiratrowhiteBW_FD_76837 | JGI IMG/M metagenome (GOLD analysis project Ga0099824, IMG submission 76837) | Root nodule microbial communities of legume samples collected from California, USA - Siratro white BW | ecosystem: Host-associated > Plants > Roots > Nodule | place: USA: California... | reverse complement strand
TCGCATCAAGTAAAGGAGATACAAGAGGAATAGCAGGATTCTCACTCGGATGAAGATACAGATGGCTATGAACGCCAGGTATTTGATCTTCACTATTCATGATGACAGAGAGAGGAAAGCGCAACAGAGCTCTTCAAAAGAAGAGCTCTGATACCATAACAAGGATAAGCAATCGGGAGAAAAAGGTACAAAATCACATAAAAATGATCAACAGAGGCTTACTTTATTATTACAGCAATTGACGTATATATACAGTGTCAATAGCATGAAACAGAATGAAAAGTTCAGCATGTAACAGAATGAAAAATATACAGCTCAGCAAAACAGAAAATATAACAGAGAAACTAATTATTGTTAAGACTTGTGTCAGGGAAAATATTAATCAATCCTACAGTGACCGCCAAATATTCTTACCAAGCAATCTGAGTTATAATGTGCTCCAAGAATCGGATGGAAGTCCAGTTACAGAAGACACTTCGACGCTCAAGTCACCAGTGATGTCTTAGGAAAAGATAGGATAAACGAGAAGTGAATAATGTCATTAAGTTAAGATTACTTCCTGAATTAAGATACATATTTTCTCATCGTGGACTAGAAGACTAAGCTCATATACTGGAATAACTGACCGAGCAGTTACTAAGCAGTTGTAGGTGAATCCGATATTTGGAGAGGAGGTTCGTTTCGTCTGACACCGGGTCTTTTGGGTATGACTATAACTGACCTGAGTATTTTGGGTGTTGACAGTACAATTATGATTATACAGAAGCAATGGCCTAGGCACGATATTGAATGCTCCTGTTATCTTCTTCCTCAATTCAACATAACCAAATCCCAGTACCTGGCAACCGCACCAACCCTGCATCAAAGAACTTAATCGGAACCTAAACAAAAAAGAAAAGAAAAAGAGACGAGCGTCGCTCGTTGTCACATCCCTCCACCGTCAATGCAGTCATCGCTGTCGAAGTCGCCAAACCCCCCTCATCGTCACTACTCTCCGTCTATCGTCTGTCGCGAGTCATTTCGAAGTTGACCTCCACCTCCGCGAGATAATCTCCTCCTCTGCCGCTCGTGCCTCTGCCGCTCGTGCCACTCCCGCTCAGGTTCCCAATTTCACGTCGCCATTCCACCCCACTGCGATTCGCCCTTCAAATATTTATTTTTATAATTTTTTTCCTTACATAATTATTTAAAATACCTTTTCCAATTTATTAGTATTTTATTTATAATATTTAATTTAAATTATATTTACAATTTTTCTTTCCTCTTCTTCATAATTTTTTCTTGTTTATATTTTTAGTTTAAATTTTCTTAAAATACGTCTACTTGTAAATAGTTATTTCTTCAAATATTTGTTTCTTTAAATTAATATATTAAATAGACTTATTTTTAAAAGTAATTAATTTTTTACAACTCAATTTTTTTCTTACAAATCTTTCTTGTTTTCATAAATTATTTTTATCTACATATTTTTCCAATTTAAATTTTCCTAAAATATATGTATTTATAAATATTTATTTATCTTTTTACTTATCTTAATTATTATATTCTAGACACTTATTTTTTAAAATAAATATATTTTCTAAAAAAAAGTTATTTTCCTCAATAAAATCCTCCCTTCCATTATTTTTAAAATAAAAGAACCAGTATTTTTAAAATAAAAGAAGGAAAGATAAAAAGTCAACTCAACTTGATTTTTCGAAAACTAAATATATCTAACAACTAAACATAATATGAAGTTTTAATTAAATTAAAACTTCTTTAGAAATTAAATGCAAAAAAACTCAAATGTTAGTATTCTCAGTTGATTGTTTTATTAAGTCAAAAAATCCATACCTCAAAAATATGGTACCTTAAAAATATTATCATATAACAAGAACTTGACACGACAGTTTAATCAATTTAATATTATCCACCTCTCGAAGAATAAAACAATCCTACCATCCGCTTCTTCGAACTCGCTAACACGAGAAAGTTCCAGACACTCATTAAAAGAAAAATAAAAAAAACATTTAACACTCTAAGTTAGGATCACGTGGAAGTTATACAAGTAAATTTGGATAAAATGTACAGTGAAAAGTTCGCGAACACGTCAAACACAATTCTTTTTATAGTTTTATATCATATCTTCAACAATCGAATTCGTGATTTCCTAAATTATTCCCGTTATGCAGGTGCATAAATAAAGGAATAATTCTGCAAAACGAACCAAATCCATCTCATCACGACACTGGTACACATAGATACAAATATACAAATTTAGTGACTTCAAGTTGTGTTATTATTTACAAATGCGCCAATTCTATCCCGAGGCGTCCGAAAAATTCAACCAGGCACAAAATAATCCATTTTCTCCACCGGAAGATTCAAAACAGATGTCTCCACCTGTATAAATGGGGGAAAATTAAGGAGTACTCAGATTTCATAAAGAGGTGTGATTAGAGCAGTAATGTGAAACAATAAGCCAAATAATCTCTTCTGATAATTAATTGTTGGCTTTTCTTGTATTATTACCTATGTTAAAGTGTTAACATGCTCCTCGATAAACATTAGAGAAAAGAAGTAATTTGAAAAATATGAGAAACAAGCATGAGTAATATTCATGTCATCCAATGCCACCTACATATAAGCTAGTAGCTAATGGATGCACCTGACCACATTTTGATCTTTTTCAACAACTTAAGCTATGAACCTTCCATTATAGAAAATTCGTACTCAATTGACTAAAATACAAAATGAATGAACTTTGAACTTTATCGCTTTATTAAAAATATAGCATAATCTAACCTAGAATTTAGGGGATTTTATTACTTCACAACGTTTGAGACAATATTAGACATAACAAAAACCAAGGTGTAATTGTCATTGAATCCAGGGGATCATTAAAATGTTTATTACTGAATTAAGTAGCTGAAGGCTTATAATTAAAAAGGATAATGTGAGACAAAATTGTACCTCTTCAAATGGAACAAAGACAAAGGGACTCATGCCCCTCTTATGTGAGACAGCTGGTACATCTGGGTTGTGTGTTTCATCATCCTGCCATCCTTCAACAACTCCAAGAATGTCCTCCTCAGGTACACTTGCCTCACTACTGTTTACACCACTAGTGACAAGTGACATCAAATCCATCCGATTGTTAGCCCCTGTTGTAGTTCCCCTTATCCTATACCACACGCAGGTCAACAGAAATTATATTAATTTCATACTGTCAGTAAATATTAATTTCAAAAGAATAAAAATAAAGAAATTAGCTTAATTTATCTTCTCTTTATCAAAATCCAAGCTAATTTTACATGATACAAAACTTCTTTTCTGTTTCTATATTTTAATTTTCAGTATTGAACTGTTAAAACCAATGATCTTCAACAACTTTCAAGAGCCTAGAAGACATTTCAAAGTCATGTAACACAAAGACCAATTATAATTATATTTTGGATTGATGATTTTATTCTAATTCTCATACGGTTTAAATAGGGCGAGGATTAATTATCTTACATTGGAAAGAACTCGCCTATTGTAGAAGTATGAAGGCACTTATACCATTTTATAAAATTTTCTCCAAAATTTAACAAGTCTAATTACTAAATCGTGATATTATTTTGACGACTGATCATACCAAATTTTAGAGAAATCTTCACCGGTAAGGTAATTTCATGGTTAAAATTGACTTTTATTTTAAAAATATATTATATGCTAAAATATATTCGCAAGATGAAATAGAAGGTAGCTTTTACATTGTATGGAACTTTGCAAACATAATGTACTTAATTGGAACATTTATCTCCTGGGAGACTAATGAAATTCGTCTTCCATTAAAAACTGTGGTATCACTATAGGAGTAAGTAGATCCGCCACTCGCTTTATGTTACATTATCTCTTCTATTTTATTTGTTGTGATAAAACACATTCCTTTTTTGTTCTATCTGATCCATGTAGCCATCCTCACCTAGTGAGATAAGATCCTAAAAATTGAGCGTAGAATTTAACTCAACTCCATAACATCGAATTCTAAAATAAGAACTATCCAAGTTTTATAAACTGTGTTTAAATCATATCTCTAGTTAATATGAAATTGAACCACCACTCTTGATGCAACGAGAACTATCCAAGTTTTATAAGCTCTATTTAAATCATATTTTTGGTTGATGTGAAATTGAACCACAACTCTCGAGCCCACAATTAACACAACCCTAGAAAAGCCGCAACTAAGACGGGCTAATTAAGGTGGTCTACCAACACTACTAGGGCTTTACCAGCTTGGAGTGCGACAAATACATTAAGGTGGCTCAACAATGGACTTAGACTAGATTCTAATTCCATTGTGAAGGGGAATCTAACTTCCTTGCTAAAACAACGTTGAATTTTGGATTATCAGCCAACATTTTAATTAATTTCGTCTGACTAGGTGTTCTCTATTGCCTCTTTTCTAGTATCCCATTTTACTGTCAATTATGTTGATCAAAAGTCAGTAACAGTGACACATGATTAGCACCTAATATGTCAGTGAACCCGGTTAAATTTACTTAAGACACAGGCGATAAATTGAATAGTTGGGGTGTTGGGCTTACTAGAACCCATACAAAATATCCTTGCTCAGGTCATTCTTCTCCAATGACAACAAATTATTCCATCCCTATTTTGGCTCCCTTCACAAGCATAAACAACGATGCCTCCTTATTCTATGATCCATGTTGAAAAGGATATACTACTTTCTAGCTTTATTTTTTATCTGGCATGGGGGAAGGGAGGGAATTGTTTTGAGGCATCCATTAGATCAGTGAACTCCAAATAAAAACAACCTTTAATTTCTCTAAATTCAACACCTCATCCTCCACCAGTTGAAGATAATTTTGACGAATATTTTATCTATTTTCTAAAATAACAAAAGTATAAATGGCCCATCAAATCCCAATCTAAACATATATAGGGAACGGGAAAGATTTAATTTCTCGTTCTTGATTTAGCTTTACTGTTCAACTAGACATGTATCCTAATCAGGCAAACTCATCAAATACCTTAAGCGTATCCTCAAAACAGTAGGTCGCATGCCTGGATATAAGACTGCAGCTTCAACCTGCCGTAATAATGTCAATTGCCAATGTCTCAAAATCCATTAAAAGAAATATAAATACTAATTTATGCAGTAATTTCCAAGAAGAGAATGTCAACTCAGATCTTTAAATAATGAAGATTAAAAGGACAGGCAGAAGTATCAGGAAAAAAATCAACTATATAATTTGACAAACATAAGAACATAACCTTGTCATCTGACAATGTGTAGTGACCACCAAAAACACAGTCTGCTTTAGATGATCGAAAATTCATACACTTCACCACATCCTTGATCTTCTGAGATGAATTCTACATAAAACAAAAATAGCTTCTTACACAATCAGATAGAAGAAAGTATACAGATTAAATGGATTCAGACATTACTGAATTATAACCTTGTAAAGGAATCGCCCAGATGGAAAAAATCTCATGTACCGGAAATAGCAGACCTGCAGAATATGGAAAAAATTTACATACAAAAAGAAAGAGGTAAATAAATGAAAAACTAAACAAGATTTATGCACAACTTGCTGTTGCAATGTCTTTCGTACACTGAAACTTGAGGACCAATATAAATAGAACCCACATTCTTATACACTTTTAAAAGGTTCAGGGAATCATCCTATATGCACTGCTTTGTTCCCAAAAAAACAATTATTTTTTAAATTTTACAAGAGAAAAAGAGGCATCAAGGAGTATCCTGTATATCCAGACCAAGCAACCACCAGTGCATAAAATAAATGCATAGAACACACCTACTGGGGGAGGTAATCAAATTTTTCATTAAAACTGAGAATGAAACTAGAAAGGCAATACAAACTTCAAAAGCATTCCATCATACCAAGGAGAACACAATACACTCACCAGTCTTCAACAATTATAACGGTTTATAAGGAGAAATATCCTATTCAAAAACTATAGCGCTAAATGGTCACAGTACCAAGGAGACTAGAAATAATACCAAAGGTGCACCCCTACACTCAGGTTTTTCACACTCTCAGGATCTGACTGAAAAGTTTTAAGTTACTACAATAAGATTTCATTAATGGGAATTATCAGATATGTCAATCACCAATAGAATTGTGACGCTTGGACTGTCATGTTTTTTAGTAGAAAGAGTTATATCATGACTATTGACTATAACTTTTAGCATAGTAATAAGCACCAGATCCAACAATCTAATTTTTAAGTTATCCGGACAGGACATCAAAAGGTATGATTTGCAGGTTTATAGACTTACAGTTTCATTCAAGCATATTGTGCTAAAAATCTTACAGAACAAGGTTCACCACATGAAAATGCTAGGATCCCATATTGTTTAGCATTTATAAATTCGCATACAATCTTACGGTTTCAAGTAACAAGTGTTTCTAACTCTTAAAACACTGGACATTATAAACTGATGATGCCAGATTTCTAAGTGAGGAACACTAAGGGCTATTTGGTTTGGTTTCTGTCTTTATTTTCAGTTGATAAGTTTTCATTTATAATGGCAAAATTGTCATCTTGTATTTCTTTTCTTTCTTGTCTTCAAGTTTTAGTGAAAGAACTTGAGTTATTAATGAAAATGTATGAACTGAGAATGAAAACAGAAAATAAAGCAAATACCTTCTGATACTTCCAAAGTAATAGTCTACTACAAGCATCTTATTCCCCAAATAAGATATTGAAAAATAGTTGACAAAAACCCAGTTAATAAAATGCTACTTACTTAATAATGACAATAACAAATATTAAAAAAAGCACAAACAAAAAATGTCTATTGCCTAGCAATACAAGTAGATATCGATGCATACCACGTGTACGGGATTAGTGATTTTCCACTCAGCAACCCCGGCTCGAATATAGGTATTTCTACTCACATAAAGACCTGAGACATGGAAGCATAGTAAGACCAACGGACCTAACTAAAAGTGCAACACAAAAGGAATAGGAAAATAGTGTGCATTTCGTTATAGCTTGAATTTAAAGTTCATTTTCTTATTTTTCTTCTTCTCTTTTGACCTTTGGTTGTGGGAGGCTAATAAATGTGACTGCTAAGACGTCCCACATTGGCTAGGAATATGTCAGAATAGTCCTCGTATGGTTAGAGCAATCCTCTACCTTGAGTTAGCTTTCGGGGTTCCAGTTCATTTCCAATATAAAACCATAGTCTATCAAGTCTAAATGTTGGGATACTTGAAAAATCTAGTCGTGTGAACTTCATGCTCCAAACCTCCAGTATTAGGCAAGGAGGGAGAGTTAATAGGTAAAACATTGATTAGAGAAAGAAATATGGCCAAAATACTCCTAGTAAGGCTAGGACAATCCTTCTTTTTTAAAATAGCTTTAGGGATGAGTTAGGCCCAGTCCATTTCTAATAATGAGAATTCCCAAGCATATGTTCAGATCAGAATAAAAAGATTTAACCATCAAACACCATTGTCAATCAATATGAGTAGCAGAAAATAAAGTTTTGCAATAAAAGACAGCTGTTCTTACCGTCAGTCCGCAACCTTGGTCGTAACAGCCACATTTTCCGCCAAGAGCCACAATATTTTGATTGAAGTATCTTGTAGTTTTCCACAATCCCAGACAGCTTCGTAAAAGGGACTCTAATCAGAAATGTGATTTTTAAGCAGCAGGAGTTCTATATTCAAAACCTTCTTTTGAGTTTACCTGCCAAGCCTTCAAGCATGCGTTGCGCCAAAATACAGGATTACGAATTGTGTACTTCCATTTTCGACATACACAAGACGCCTTCCCCAAGTCATATGGAGTCATTCGAGCAAAGACCTATAAAATATATCCAGTAAATCTCTCAGCTTTTCTTGTATACAAAGATAGACTTTTTAGGATATGAATTTCCGTGCATATAATTCATTCAAAATTCGGAGAAAAGGACAAAAAATTTTCCTAAAGGTTTCAAACAAGTGAAAGAATTAGGTCACGGATATTCTGGTTCTTATTTTAAGAACAGTTCCTTCCTGAGCTCAAAGCTGACCATCGACAAGGCAAAATCTACTATCAAGTTAGTTTTCAAAGAGGTATTTGGGCGAGTGAGTGTGTCTGTGTGTGTGTGTGTGTGAGAGAGAGAGAGAGAGAGCAAAACTGAGTTCGTAAACGTGACCAAACTGTCCCACATCAAACACTTAGACTACACACAACTGATCTGAAGCAGCAGCATACAGCAGATAGTAACTACTCCTATTGCTACTTTCACATAATGTACTTCCACCATCAAGAACCACCATTAAATCAATGATAAAAAACCATAAGTTGGTGACGTGAAATACTTCAAAAAGCAGCTCATCAGGCAAGGAGCGATGTATAAGTGCAGGATCCGCGTAAGGCCTCCTACTTGCACTCCCAAATGGGGCAACAGGTCTAACATTAACTCCATAAAGATCTGAAACAAAATGCATAACAACAAAAGAAGTGAATTAGACCACCCAGCTATACAGAACAAATGATTCAAAACTAAATAGATATTTTGGAATAAGAAGAAGACAAAAAAAGAACCAGAGTAACCATTGTAGCAGCGTGGAACATACCAAGCCATGGCCTCCTCGTAATAAAGTAGTCAACGGTCTTCAACCTCAAAACCGACTCGAGTTCAGAGGAAACCGACAGCGCAAAATCTGTAGAAGGAAAATACAAACAAACACTCGAGTTTGATCACTCGCTCATAAAACAAGACAATCTCTTCAACGAAATGAACTTAACTATTCAGCTGAATCCCCAATCCTTAATTCTCAATTGACAAAAATTTCGAAATACATAACAATGGATATTAAAAAAATTGATAAATAAGAATAATTAATTGTGTGGGAAGAGAAAATCCAAGTGTACCAGAACCAGAAGCCATGGATGAATGCAGCAGGAGGTTCCTTCGCGAATTTCTCAGACAAATTGAGAAGAAAGACGAAAAACGGGAATGGGTTGGGTAACAATTGCACAACAGAACACATTGAAACGATGCCGTATCGACGTAGGCTGGGTACGTAGTGAACGCGCCCCAATTTTATGGCGGGTCCTTTTATAGTGAACCCTGAAACTGACACGTGACAGATCATTCTATGGTTGTAGTAATTTTAATAAATAAAATATGTTCACTAAATGCGTCTAGATACATTGCTCAAGTTTTAAAAAATAAATTTCTATCACATTTTTCATAAATTATTATTTAAATCTTTCTATATTTTTTTTTATAAAAAAGGTGAATTTTAAAAAAACTTACTTATATCAAATTTTAAAATATTTATTTTATTCAGGGATTTAAGTGGAATATACTTACCGTCATTTCATCATTAATTATTTTGAAATTTTTCTAAATACGTTGAACTTTTAAAAAACTTATTTACATCAAATTTTAAAATGACCTAAAAAATCAAATTTTAAAATATATCTTGTCTTAAAATTTAATTAAAATCCATTGCCCACTTTATTAATTTATACAATTTAAAAATATTAACTTTTTAAATAATTATTTTTAAAATTGTATTTATTTTTCCATAAAATTCTTTTCAATAAAAAATATCAAAATTAATCTTTTTATTCAAAAATACCAGCCAATTTTTAGCATATTGTTAAAATAGTTTAGTTTATGTGTGCAAAAGAATCACTACAGTAAAAAAAATGTGCTACATTTAATTTTTTTAAATAAACATTAGAATATTTTTCTGACCATTTTTATAAGATCATTTACACTGTATCTGTACATTGGAAAATCCTGTTAAATTACAAACTTATTGTGCGAAGAATAGTATACTTATCTTTTTCAAAGTTCGTAATACGCAAAATATAAACAATGCTACAAAGCTTGAAACTGTAAGTGGGTGTTGTGTCCCGTGTGGCTTTAGTTCGCTATGGGCTGCTTGGGCCTAGTTCTTCATCTTGGGCTTGGGCCTTTGAACTTTTTGAAACGAATTCTTTCTTCACCTTCATAATTTCGTGTTACACTTTCATATTAGACTTGAAGAGTTTATTATACCCTTAATTTAAAATAATAAAAGGCAATAGTACCCTTCATTCTCTCCACCCCTTCACTCCATGTTCATATCTGTTTTAAGCTTCGTTATTTAGTGAGTTTGAGCAAGTATGAGAAAAATAGTACCACCCTCGTAGCCCTTCCTAGACCTATTATACATGTATGAACAATCCATATAACACTGCTCACAACTATGGATGCACGCAGTAGACGAGGCTCCAAGTTCGGATCTTGCCACTGGAACAATCTTTTATACGAACCTACCTGCTGCAAGTTCAATATTGGGTTACGTCTCCACCCTCCATTGACGATGATGATGATGAGGGTTGAGTTGCTGAAATCCTGTGTTCCATTACCTTTGTTATTGAATGAGCTTCTTATACCACCCACTCTGCTAGCTTCAGACCTTCTAGACATTAATCAAATCTCAAAATTATTAGCTATCGATTAAGGACATGTTGATACCAAACTTGTCTGGGTGGATCACAATGGTAGTATTTAGACATGTTGAATTTGGTGGCTTGGGTGACGGCTTCCACGGTTAACCTAGGCAGTGGAAGGAAAGATGAGCTGGTTCTTGTAGTGAAACTGAACCTGCAAATGGACGTGGAGCATTCGGTTTACATTATTTTTTTTTTTAAACCGGTCCGGGTGTCATTTTGTCTGTTTATATTTAAAAAAATTTTGCAAACTTGATGATATTATCCTGTTTATAATTTTGTAAACTGAATTATCCATATCAAGTTTATAAAATTACAAACTAGATGATGTTCATCCACTAGTTATTCGATGTACAAATCTTTTAAAATGTAAACAGGGTAAGATTCAGTTTACAAATTACAAATCTGATTTTATCTCCTAATTTCTCATTCGATTTGTAATTTGTAAATCGAACATTTGTCTGACTTATATTTTCAAAAACTTTTTGAACTGGATGACTTCATTCGGATAACCTAATACACGAAAAACTTAAAAATCTTATCTTGTCATCATTCCTCATCCTTGTTCAATACTCCTATTAGTAGAAAAGTCTTCTCTACCGTTTAATCACATACTTAATCTTCAAAAGATGATGAATTTTTAACAGAATTATTCACAAGTTTATTATGCTACATTGTGATGCGGAGAAAATATATATTTATTTTGAAATAAGGATAGTTTTGAAATTCAAAATTTTATAGAGGTGAATGATGAGAGGATGGAGGTGAGGAAGAATTCGACGCTTTTTGATCATTTAGGCATCAACGAAAAAATAGAGCCCAAACACAAACATATATAAAAGCAGATTCTTCCTGCACCCTGTATTTCTAAAAATATCAAAAAATACTTTTCTATAATTTTCAATTCGCAAATGTGAAATCAAGAAACTTTTTCTATAATCAAAAAATTAAATTTTTGATTATTTATATTTTTAATTACATAATATAACTTTTAGAATACAATTTTTATATTTTAAATTATATTTTAAATTTTTATATGTGAAAGTAATCTCCAACACAAATATGAAGCAAGAGAAGATGAAAGGGGATGCAAAAGGTGCAACTGAAAAGATGAAGAGGACAAAGATGATGAATTTGAGAGATGAAAAAGATGAAGAGGGTACATCTGAGAAGATAAAGAAAATAATGAAAATGCACCTAAGAAGATGAAGAGAGGAATAAAAGAGTTTATTTATGTTTTTTCCATTAAGAGTAAAGCGGTAAGAAGAATTTGTTTGATAGAAAAGATAATTGCGAATATATATATATATATATATATATATATAAATGTAGGTATGAGATTGATGATGCAATTGTTACAGATGGTAAAATATAAATTTATTTAAAACAATAGTCACCGTTTATAAATAATTTTAGAATCAAAATTTGAGAAAGAAATGAATTACGGTTATCAAATGCTAAAAACTCACTTTAGCCTATTAGCCTATGCAATATCAAATTGATGTTTTCTTTATACTTTCATTGCATAATTATATTAATCTATTGATTTAATTTATTTAGAGACTTGTTGATTTATTTAATGTTGGCTTATCTGTACGCCTTATTTAGTGTAGTTTTTTTTTTTTTTTTAATTTATGGTACGGTAAATCTTTATTTAATTAAATTTGTATATTAAATTAATTAATATATTTTTAT
>Ga0099824_1009298_pt1 | contig 12163 bp, 6 predicted proteins | sample SiratrowhiteBW_FD_76837 | JGI IMG/M metagenome (GOLD analysis project Ga0099824, IMG submission 76837) | Root nodule microbial communities of legume samples collected from California, USA - Siratro white BW | ecosystem: Host-associated > Plants > Roots > Nodule | place: USA: California... | reverse complement strand
TATATATATATATATATATATATATATATATATATATATATATATATATATATATATATATATATATTTTAAACTTTAGCAAGTTAGGGTGGTTAGGGGATTCAACTTGAATCATTTGATCTTGCTAGCTCAAATCAAATTCGCACAAACTTAAGTCAAAGGAAGCACCACCTGAAATTAGATCTAGAAATGGTAGGTATGGAAAGAATTTGGTGTATGAAAAGATGGTTAAATGCCATCCCTGGACTGATACATATCCAAGAGGCCAATCGAACTCCCGTACATTAGGTCACATGAAAAATTCTAATATTCTAGGTTATGATTTTTCAGCCTCTCAAAATGAAACAAGAATCCCAGTAGTTAAGGATAATCATGACCTCCCTATTGCCATCAGAATTGCACCCAAAAGCCACTAGGTCCTGAAATTATCTATCATTTCAAACAAATTCACCAACCCATATTTCCTGTATTGCAAACCTTGACATTGTGCCAATTTCCGTTAATGCTTTTGAGGCATTGTCAAATAAAAATTGGAAGCAGGCCATGGATATGGAAATCAAGGTATTGGAGAAGAATAAATCATGTTTGTCAATTATCTGAAGAAAAAACTCTGTTGGTTCTGAATGGGTTTATTCAGTAAAATATAAAGCAAATTTGTCAATTTAGAGGTACAAAGCAAGTCCGGTTGCTAAGGTTTTGCATAAACTAATGGGATCTATTGTAAACTTGTGAGTACACCTATAGATTTGAGCTATAACTTGGGTAGTGTAGATGATGGTGCAATGGCAGATAATAAGATGTATTAGCATTTGTTGCAGATTAGTTTGCCTAATACTAGATTGGACATTACATCTGTAAGTTTGGTTAGTCAGTTTATGCATAACCTAAGAGGTGGTAATTTATAGGCAGCTCAAAGAATTTTGCAGTATCTCAAAGGGAACTCCTGGAAGAGTAATTTTATTTAAAAGGAATGGTAATGCAACTCTTAAGGCTTATACTGATGCTTATTTTGTAGGTTCAGCCATTAACTTGAGAACCAGTACATGGTACTGTGCTTTCTTGGATGAAATCTTGTAATTTGGAGTAGTGAAAAGTGTAACATAGTGGCTTGTTCTATTGTTTAAGATATGGCACAAGGTATTTGTTCTTTGGCTTGAGATTATTTTTGAAGATTGAATAGGATGGATTTATGAGACTCTACTCTGATAACAAGTCAGTAATTAGCATTGCTTAGATTCCAGTTCAACATATGATGAAACTAATCATATTGAGGTGGTTAGACATTTTATCGAAGAGTTTCGTCTGCTTGAGGGGGAAGTGTTGGAAATTGAATCATTAATATTCAAGTAGAATATGTTCAGTATATATAGGATATTGTGTTGTCTAATTGTCCAGTAAATTGTATTGTATTTATTATAATGTAATCCTCATGCTTATAATTTGGAGCATACTGTTGGGTGAAACTCTTGATAGGAATGACTTTTAGAAGGCCAGGGTTTAGAGAACTCAACCCACTAGAACCAGTTCAAAATGGGTTTATAATGGGTCGGGGTTGATCAGCCCATAAAAAAAACCCAAAATAGTAGAAAATATGTTCGTTTTGTATACAAATATTATATAAGATTCTATGTAAATATTATGTGCTACAAGTTGTAAAGGTAATTAATGAGACTTTGAAGTAGCAATAACAAACAAGATTGATGTTTTTTTCTTTTTTTTATTGGTTTAGAAGTTTTCTATTTTCGTTGTCAAATTCTTTTGTTATTTTGGTGACCATAGTGGACTGATGATGGGCAAGTTGGCCCGAATTGTCACCCGTAAATCTTGGGCAATTTCAGAAAAATTCTCATACTTTCTTATTGTTCAAAATGGTGCTAAATATTTGTTAACTTTGAGATTGAGATTGAAATAGAAGCAGAAGTTATGCTTTGATTAATAAGACAATTCTATACAAGCCAAAGAAATATAGGAAGACCTTTACCTTCTATTATTTTCCTTGCTCTAGTTACTTGTCAGTTTAATTTTGGTTTTAATTTTGACTGAATGTAATGATTTCGTGGTTAGGTGTCGGTTTCTTTAAACTTTATTTATTTTTGTTTTTTGAATATTCTTTTCTCGTAACTTTTATATGCAGTGTTTGAAGCATGCTTCTGCCATTGATATTCCGGTGTTTGACAAGTTAATCGAGCTGGAAATTTCATTTGGAAGCTATTCATGGGATTTGTTAGCAAACTTGCTTCAACGTTCCCACAAGCTGGAAGTTCTTACTATTAACAAGGTTTGCTGAGTTGAAAAGTGAATTCTATTTTTTATTTTTAACTTCTATTTGAGAACATTTGGCGTGTTATTGCAGGAATCACAAAAATATGCAAAGGGACAAGAGTCAAGATGGAGCAATCCACTGCTTGTTCCTGAATGCTTTTTACATCTCAAGACGTTTTGCCTCAGAGAATATCAAGGATTGGAGACTGAGCTGGATTTTGTAGGGTATATTATGCAAAATGCTAGAGTGTTAGAGACAATGACTATCTTCTTATCAAGCTCCTTAGGTTCAGAGGAAAAACTCCAAATCCGCAGGCATTTATCTATACTTCAAAGGAACTTTGAAACCTGTCAAATTGTATTCCATTGAATCTTACTCTCAAAAGGTATGTTTTTGGTGGGCTTATCTTGGGAAGCTTTGCTCAATTAATTTTCTCTTTTCTCTTAGTTGCTTTCTGTTTTAGTTCCTTGTTTAGGAGGTCCCTTATCCTCCTCCCCCTAGTATACTTTTTTAATGTTTATGCTTGGGCTTTTACCGTAGTATCACTTGAACTATGTAAGGAAATAAAGAATTATATAATTAATAACAATCACAACTTATATTCTCTTCAGCTTTTTTTGTAACAATCAAACTCTCTAAAATAAGGAAATAAAATATGTTGAAATGAAAGAAGATTCTAAAATATTCTTCTTCCAATTACTATTTAGATATTGAGGATATTTTTATCCTAATAATCCTCTATTTCCAAAACTCCCCTTCAAATTGGCAAATTAATATCAATCATTCTCAATTTGCCTACAAGATTCTGAAATTTGTCCTACGGAAGCCCCTTGGTGAAAATGTCCGCTATCTAAAGTCTTGTAGGAACTAGGGTTGTAACCACAAGACCTTTGTCAAGTTTATCTTTGATGAAGTGTGTGCTAATTTCAACATGTTTGGTCTTGTCATGTACATATTGTCACATTATAATTGCATAGAAATGTCAATCTTTCTTTTAAGGTCATCTATTATGATTTTCATTCATAGTTAATGATCTACACATGGGGAATTAAGAAATTAATTCACCACACTAGCTCCAAATGAAGTATGAAGACAAGTAACAGTAATATAGTTCAATTTCCCAACTAATATTCTATACTTCTCGAGATCTAAGAGAGACTTTCTTTGACTAGGTAGGAGTTTGGCATCAGGATCCATAGGTGTATCAACAAGTTTTGAATTCATTAATCTAGTTTCCTCTAAAATATTCAATGCATACTTCCTTTAAGAGATAACAATACCATTATTGGATTGTGTTACCTCAATCTTCAAGAAATATCTGAGTTTGCCAATATCTTTGGTTTGAAAATGGTGACAAATATGTTGTTTCATTTGAGAGATGTCATGGAGACCACTTCCTGTAAGAATAATGTCATCATCATCATCATCATCATATATTACTTGATAGATGCACTCGACGCTTGAGTGACAATAAAAAAAATGAATGATCTACCTCAATGTGAGTCATACCAAATTACTGAAGAACACTACTAGACTTTCCAAACTAAAATATAAGATTAATCTTCCAAACTTAAAATACACGCATAGGATTGTTTATCTATATATAGAAATAATAACAAAATAATATAACAAAATAACAAAACTATAAGCTAGGCCCATTACATTCAACAATTCACAAACAATCAAGTTCCTCCTTGTAGGTTTTCATATTAAGATCTAGATGAGGTGGGACAATGAATTGATGTCTTTATCTCTGAGGTTCCTTTGTTATCTCCCATGCACTCTAGGACTTTATCTCTTCCATGGAGTTTGGAACACGTTTCCTCAATATTGCTAGATCTTTTGTAGTATACAATGTTCTCCATGGTTGCCTTTTGCATAGGACTTCCTTCTTATGTTTGATCCTTTGAATACCCTCTTTCCTATTGCCATGGCAAAGCTCGTGTTGGAGATTCTGTCATTAATAGGCATGATAGCCTTTGAGTCTCTTCTCCCTCTTCGTTGAAAGGTAATTCCAACAACGGACGCAAGTTTTCTTTCCCTAATATTTATATCCTAATTGGGTCATATTCATGGTTCAAGCCATCTAACAATTTAAAGATTCTCTCTTTATACGACTTCAATATGTGTGACTACATCTGTTTTGTACATCTTCAAATTTTGGTACTGATTCGATCCACAAACCATTCAAAATTCCTTGATATTCCAATCTAAAGAGTGAACCATGTTTACTATTAAACACCCTGCTCTTAACGTCATAGTAGGCATCAAAATCTTTTTTCAAAGAAAAATGTTATTTAACTGATCCCATGTCTTTTTCTTTTTAACAGAGTAATAAAACATATAGTTTTGACTTATCTCAGAAACCATAGAATGTCACATCTAAGTCGTGATTATTGAATCTTCATTATCCCAAATTAGAGTCATTTTCAAAATCATCCAAATGTACTGGCTCCACCGCAGATAATTGTGGCCATCAAACTGATAAAGAGCCACCACAAACAATTGGTCTTATGAGCCAAACGTTGGGAGTTTGATCCCTGTTGGAGCTAGGAGTGTGGGTACATTCGTCGATAGTGATGGTGGTGGGTGACGACTTTGTTAGCTATTCGATTGCCAAAGTTGTGATTGCCTATGCAGCTTTGTAGTCCACCATTGACCTCAGAGGACTGCAGTGGACAATGACAGTGACAGCTGTTTACGTGACAGCAGAAATAGAACTTACTTTTGGGAACTCTGATACTAATTTGAACTATATAAGGAAATAAATAATTATTTTATAACAAAGATTCATTACATTCCCATCACCTCTATTTATAATAATCAACCTCTTTAAAATAAAGAAATAAAAATATGTCAAAATGAATAGGAAAATTTGAAGATATTGTTTTTCTAACTAATTTGAGGATACTTTTGTCCTAGTAATCTAACATTATATAAATGGGACCCTTGTGTTAGTATTCGTATCACACGACTACATCTTGTCGGTCTAGAATATTGTTGAAGTATTCTTTCTCCTTTCCTCTTCTACGTGAACCTTTTAATTTCAACAAATAAACCTTGGTCTGGGGTTTAATGATTTTTTAAATTATGAATATTGTGGAAATTTTCCAATTTATGAAATGAATATACAACAAAGCTGTTTATAGTTGTAGTAGAAGCACTGATTATATTTAGGCTTGCCTCTGGGTAGTACAGTTTTCTTTTCATTTTAATATTTTTTAATTGTTAATTAAAATTAACTATCCTGTTCTTATGAATGTTTTTCAGAGCAAGAAAGTTCCAGCAGTTTCAAGTGCAGCAATTTGTAATCATCGAAGTTTGACGTAGCCTATTTTGATTGGAGAGCATTTTTGTTTCAGGGTCTTTGATTTTGTTGTTAGGAATGCTTTACAGTGTATTAGGTGTCTTTCTTTTGTTATTATGAATACTTCTAATTGGTCTAATATGACCGAATATGACCGAAAACTTGGCTGACTGAGGCTAGTTATGGGCTGTAACATGAATACCTGTCCCACCTGGGGAATTCATCCTGACATGTTGCTATGAGGGAAAAATCTATAACCGACCTTTTTTTTTCTCATACTTCAAAGTTCGTAGCAGCTTTCTTGTGTAACGTCTATAACAACATTTGTAAGCTGTTTTGTGGTGTTAGTCTCTGACATTTATTTAATGGCAATGAGTATACCTGAATTTTCCTTTTGTTCAAAGCTATCTTTAAACGAATTGTAGAAATAAGATAGCTATCTGAGTCATAAAAGCAAGTAATTGCATTACGACAATGGCAGGTGTAAGCCCCCGCTTCTTCAGGGAATGAAAGGGAAAAAGCCTTCTTTTAAATTGTAAATTGTTAAATACGTACATCCATTGGCATTAGTCCCTATTTATGTTAAATAATAGATTATGGGTTGCTTTGTCGTCAAAAGGGTAAGGTCTAAACAGCCAGGTGTACCAAGTTATAGTCACTGCGAATGGGTTGCGAAAATGTAAACTAGTGCTGGGCTATTGCTTCATGCACTTCCATAATTTTTAAAACTATCATTCTATCGTGTTTTTTGTTTAGTCTATTGCAAGTTTATACTTCATTGGTACAAGTTTAAGAATTTTAGAAGTTTTGCTGATAATTTAAAGTTGGTTAACTTTTTAGAGGTGCAAAAGGTTGAGTAACATCAATTGAATTTTTCTTTTTAGTAGTTGTCACACAAGTTTTTGTGGAACGCACAATATGAGATGTATATATAAAGAAACAAATATTACCTATTAGATGATTTGGAACAAGAATTTTAACTTTTAAGTAGAGTATTTTGAAATAATAAGGTTATTATTCTAAATTGTCTATTTTGGAAGTGTTTCAAAAGAAGTTTTTCAGATAATATATATATATTAAGGTTCGTAAAATTCATATACAAAGAGATGTGAGAGACAGTATAGAGATATGATATGTAGTAGGAAGAAATGGTGTCGTCGAAGTCATGACACTTCTTTGTTATATATATATTTTTTAAGTTAATTGATTTAATCTTTATTTTTGATCTTTTATAAAATTCTGTTATTATTATTATTTTTAATTTAATGTTTTATTATTTTATTCTCTTTTAATTTAGCATTTTATTATTTTTAATTTTTTAAATTGCTTTATTTTTTATGTTCAAAATTTTTCTGATAAAACATAACAGTTTTAATGAATTTAAGCATAAGATTTTGTAATACTTATATTTAAAATGAATATAAAATATAGTTATTTAAAAATAAGGATATTACATACCTTACAAAAAGACATTCATGATCCGTGATGACACGTCGGAAGTGTGTTGGAATTCCAATATACTAAAAGTACTAAAATTATTGTGATCAAATGTTGTGAATATATTTGTGATAAAGATTATTGATATATACTGTGAAATAAGCTTGTGATAAAAATGATTAACATGTGTTTGTAAAACATGTTGATAACGTGTGTGAAAGTCCAGTGCAATATTAGAAATTGTGTCTTAAAATTTGATTTGAATGTAATTGATAAATTAATTTTAAAGTTTGAGTGATTCTAATATCATTTAATTTATCAATATTAGAAACAATGTCTTAAAATTTGATTTGAATGTAATTGATAAATTAATTTTAAAGTTTGAGTGATTCTAATATCATTTATTTATTGTATGTTATTAATTTTTCATGTTTATAATCTTAATGCATTTTGTTTTTACATTTTCGTGAGGAATTATTAATGATGAGGAGACACACTTTTACAATTAATTAAAAAATAAAAATAAATGATGATACTAGAATTACTCATCTATTAGATGTGAAACTTATAGGATGATCGTACTTTTATTTTGTTTGGTGGTAAGGAAATTATACATTTCAGTTAAATCATGGCAGAACTAAGTGCTTATTTGACTTTCTAAATATAAGCTAAGTAATTTTAATAAAATTTTATTTCAATCACAAATTTATTACAAATTTAACGATATCATTTAACATTTGATATAAACAAGGTTACAACTTCTTTTATCCAATATTCAATAATTATACTTAAGAAAAGTTTGTGTGTGTGAAAGTAGGTAGAAATGAATAATAATAAGATTTGAATTGTATATAAAAATATTTGGTATTTTTTCCAAGATCAAACATATAATTAAGACACAGTTTAATTTTAAGTAAAACTCATTGTTAAAATATTTTCGCAAATGTAATTCAATAAATTCTTTTATTTTTTTTAAGTTAAATGACAATTTAATTGTAAGTCATCTATAGGGTTGAGAGATAAGAAAATTTTATACCTGACCTTTTATATTGATTCATATCTTAAGCAAGATTATGTTTAGTTTTTGACTAACTTAATGAAGCTTCATTAGTTAGATAATCACTGCAAAATACAAGATGAGTATTTGTTGGACCTTATCTACTTCTAGCTAAACAAATTATTTTGAGCATAACTACTCTTGACTAAGCAACTTAGTATTGTTGGGAATGCAGCTACTCTTTGATAAGTAACTGAATATTGATAGAACAAAACCACTATTGATTAAGATTGAGTATTGTCTGGATCACAACCACTTCTGGCTAAGACTAGATATTATTTGAAATATAGTCATTCCTAAATAAAATACTTGGTTACAAGAGGGTGTGATCAAAAGAACACATGTTCACTCATTAAAAGAAGTGTTGTGTTTATGACATATATAAGATTTGGTTTCCTATTATAGATAGCCAAAGATCACGACAATTTTCAATCAACGAGTCAGGTCTTGCACACTTAAGATTTTATCTCTATATAGAGTTGTTTGTAACTTCGTAAAGTCGTCTCTTAATTGTTGTTGTAAAATGCTCTTCTTCAACGACATCTTCTATATATAGATATATATGAGATTGTCGTTACAAATCTTCTGTTAGTCGTTGTGAGATAAAGAGAAGTCTTTCGTTCTTCATGTTACATTTGTCTTCAAAGAGTTGAGGATTCTATTAAATGCTCTCGCTGCATATTTCTATTTGAAGGAACATTATGATACTCAAAATAACTTATTAAGCCTAGGTTAGATTACTCTTATTTCAACTAGAGTAAAAGTCAAGACAGTACGAGAGAGATGAACTATGTATAATGCATATTTTTCTTTTAGAGAAGTTATTGGCATGATGCAACTTTGACACATTTTTTGAGAGATCTTACGACATTCACATTCTTTGTGAGATCCTCTTTATGGTTAAACGAAAGATCATTCTTTACAAACGTAGTTAAAACAGAAAAGAAGTATTATATAAACTTTTGAAATACATATCTTATCATCTATCTCAAGCATAACCTTATCAAAAACATATATGATATAAGGTACTTTACATTTGTTGCTATCAAACATGTCTGTCATGATATGGTACTAAGACAAATTTATATTTTAAAACTTTATTATAAACACTTAATATTTAGGTTTATTCATGTTTTCTCTAACATTATGAAAATAATTGTATGTTCCTTTAGTTAAATGAAATTTTTACACTAATCTTATTTTAAAGTCTATTAGATAATTTTAAGCGTATTTTTTATTTATTTTAATTACTTCAAAAATAATTTCAAAAACTTTATTTTTTAGAAAGTGATAATCCGGGTCAACTTGTCCTATTTTTACTTGTCTCGACCTTCCAAGATCAGACTAACATAAGTTAACTTACATAAGTCTTATGAGTTAATGTGTCTGACCAATCTCACATAACTATATGCTTTTTGACTAGACTTACATAAATTAAAAACAATTAAAAAGAAATCTAAAAAGTTTTTTTGTAAGTTTTTTAATCCCAAATTTAAGTATATTGCAAAAATAATAATTTAATGTAAGTATGACGATTACAAATAAGGTGACCTACTATGAAAAAAATATTAAAGTAGACCATGAATAAAATTTGGATATGTAATTATAAATATATGATATTGATAAAATAACAAATGAAAATATTTAATTATATTCAACCACAACCAATATTACATAAAAATAAAAGACTAAAAGAAAATTAATGCTAATTACATTACAAGTCAACTCTCACTTTGACTTGAATGAATTAAATGAATAGGTATATATGCAAGTTTATGGACTTAATTGTTTAGACCGCCCAACACATATTGATAGGATGTTGCGAGCCACCCCTCATTATTGTCTATGAGTATCTCATAAAAAATAATCAATAATATTAAAGAAAATTTTATACAACCATTTATATATATATATATATATATATATATATATAAATAAATAAAATTATACAACTACTTCTAGATCTATTGGTTACCTAGAATACCTAATACTAGAGAATTTAACTTAGTGAGTAGTAAAATAAAATAAAGTAAATGAATGTCATAAGATATTTCATAACTTAATGTTTTAAAAGCAACAAAAGAATCATATCTCAAGACTGCTTCTTCTTTCACCTTCGTAGCTTCTTCAAACACCTTCATAAAATTTTATATTTCCAAAAAATCCTTATGGAAAAGACTTCAATACTCTTAAATAAGTAGAGGTGTGTGGGTTGAATTTATATTTCAGATTTGTAATATGGGAAATTAACCTACCGCTAATCCAGAATTACAACTTCTAAGCAAAAGAATTTATTTTGCAATCTGATAATTTTCTAGATTTTAGTCCGGAATAATGCCCATATGTACCAAAAATCATCCTACCATGCACCATGCACCATGCACCATGCACCTCCTCTCTTTCCCTCAACGATGAAAATACGTACAATAATATTAATAGCAGCGGTGTAGAAGTATGAAGGTGAAAGTTTATATGAGTGAGAATAATTGGGTCATTTACTATATTTCAATCTTTTTACATTTTTGTATGAAGGTGCATGAAGAAACTATGGAGGTGTAGGAAGATGGAGTCAACATGGACTCTTTTTTCTCCAGTGACGGCTTCTTCTCGGTGAAGTTTTTTTTTCTACAAATTCAGGACTCTTGGACAAGATTATGGCAAGAGGTTCTACCCCTACAAATGTTTGAAAATTTGAAATTTACAATATCTAATGCGTTATTTAGATTAAAACATATTGTTTGATGTTATATTATCTTTATTTTAAACATTCGTTTCTTTAACATGGCATGAAAAGTTTTATTAAACAAAGATTCCTAAGATGAAAATAACCATTGAACCTATGGATGGGGTCATCTCCTTAAACTAAAGGGAGACGTTCTCAAATTTTCTAGAAAACTTGCAATTGAGAGAGTATTCTCAAATTTGATGATAAAATTATAAATATGATTTGTCGGTGAATTAATATTGATATGTTTTGTACACATAACCAATAGGAATTGAACCATATGATAATTTTTTGTTCTTACGTTGATTCCTATTTCCATGAATATGTTTATTTTAAATTTATTTCAAAATATTTTTACTAGAGAATAATTGGTCAATCCTCTGTGATTCAAGATTTGTTGAGTAGATCGACCTTTCTCAATTGAATATAAATAATCCTAAGTTAATTTTTTTTTTTTTTTTATCATATAGTGGAGTTGAGAATTGAGAGAGAAGAGGATTCATTACTACTTGCTATCAAACGATATTTATTTATTTTATTAAATAAATAATAAATTATTTAGTTATTAAAAGATAAAATTATTTTACTAAAAAATGACAAAAATAAAATCATCACATGATATATCTTTTTATATAATGATATAAATAGCATATACCAAACAAATATAAAATAAACATTTGTTGGAATCTGAATGTCCTAGTTGGAACAAATATTTTAGTACACCTATATTCTCTCCAATCCCCTCTTCTTCCTTCTCTTTTCAACATTTTCATACTTTGCATCTCTCTGCTTTCTCTCGATCAGGTACATTTTCCTTCTGCATTTTTTTTTTCCTTTTGGCCATTTTCTCCGTTTCTTTTTTTTTTTTCTTCTAATTCGTTAATTGTGTTCATTGTTTCCCGATTTCGATGTTTAGGGTTTCCCCTCCTCTCCGAGCTCGTTTCGTTCTCGAACAATCGATCTGCGATAATGACTCATATCCTTTCTTATGTTCAAAATTTACTGCTAATTTTTGCCGAATTCTCGTTGATTTAGCGATGGAGTTGACTTTCAGTTAGGGAATCCGAGGAAAAAATAAAGCTCATTTCACGCTCCCATACCGATTTTTGTTGTTGATCGTTTAGGTTTTTCTGGAATTAATAGTTTCATTCAGTTTGGATCCTTGGGAAGGAACAGTTTTTTGTAATTGTACGTATTTATATAATTTTAATGTGTTTCCTTTTGCACTATTCAAATGGGTATCTGAGGATTGGTTTTTGAGACCTGGTTTGTGAGCTTTTTTTTTTTTTTTTTTTTTTTTTTTTTTACTTAAATTTTAAGCGCTCGTGGTAACCCGGGGGGACGGGAGCGTGTAAAGGTTTATCTTAGGAACGG
>Ga0099824_1009294_pt1 | contig 12168 bp, 10 predicted proteins | sample SiratrowhiteBW_FD_76837 | JGI IMG/M metagenome (GOLD analysis project Ga0099824, IMG submission 76837) | Root nodule microbial communities of legume samples collected from California, USA - Siratro white BW | ecosystem: Host-associated > Plants > Roots > Nodule | place: USA: California... | reverse complement strand
TTATTTTTTTTTTTATATATATATATATATATATATATATATATATATATATATATATATATATATATATATATATATATATATTATAATTATATATTTTTTAAAAAAAATTTAGTTCTGATTTAATTATTGATGAATTCAAGAATTTGAAGGCAAAAATTAAAAAATGCGTAATTTTCTCATAATTACATTAAATTATATATTTAACTTTATGTAAATTAATAACAATAATATATATATATACTTTATAGTATATTATTTTGATTCTCGAACATCCGTGAATGTAAATACCGGATACTACAAACCAACGAGCTTATATGAGACTACGACTTCTAATGAAGAATTTATGCACCATGCTGCTGGAATTGTATCTAGCTAGAAGAGGTGTGTTGGAGCTTCATACTAAAAAAATCTCTCTTTGGATCATACCAAACTCATTACTCAGTAGATAAAACCTCTCACTCAAAGGATTCAAAACGTGATTTAACTCCTTTTATGTCGAGCCACGACTTTTGTTGACCTCAGGACAGGAAAGGAAAATGCAAAGGCCTTCCAAATTTACTAAATATCATTTATAAAAATACTTTTTCTAAATAAATTCAAACTCAAATCATATATATCATTGTGCATTCATCATCAATTAAAACAAACTATAAATAAAGTAAACTAATCAAAACATTTGTTTTGAATATAATTTATTAAAAATACTTTAGATTCAGAATTCATTCATACCTTATATGTAATTACAAAAAATCCTACTTAAACCTTTACATTTTTACTGGTCATCATCTTTGACCATTGAATTATTAATTAATCATATTATGATTATTAGGTAGTTTGTCCATTGTTGAGAAAGTTTTCACTTCCTCATCTTAGACATTCCCCTTCTCAAAGGCAACAATTTGGAGTCTCTGGTCATCAATCTTGACCATGGAATTATTAAAATAATATATATGTGATTAATGGGCAACTTGCATACTGCTGGGGAAGTTATTCACTTCTTCATCTTAGAGATTCCCCTTCTCAAAAGCAAGACTCACCAACACTTTGGAGAAAGCCATCTCTCAATGCATCCAAGTTAGTCAGTCACATTTTCAAAAGTATGGAGTCTTTCTTAAAAAGTTTGGAATAAAGTCAAATGAGGAATGTATCCAAATAGTAGGCACAAGATCAAGCGAAAAAAATTCTGGGAACATTATTATTGACTCAAAAAATCATGCATGGAGACGTGGGAAAGTTGTTGCATCAGAGAGAAATTGAAAGAAGTTAAGAATGTGATAGTAGAAGAGGAACAGACTGAAAAAAAAAAAAAAGAAATAGAGACAAATTAATAGATTACAATTACTAAGATTAGTTATATGATAACAAAATTCGCACAAAATTGGTAGTGATGAGGTATTTTATACGGGGTATATTATGATTTATGGAATTGATATGGTGAAAGAAGAAAAAGACGAATAGTGCGGAAGAAAAAAGTACGTAAATTTCTGATTACATGATAGAGTTAGCTTACGTACATGAAACAAAAGAATAAAAGGGTTTAAAAAGAAATCCATAAGAGAAAATAGAAGAAGATCTAACCAAAAATTTGAGTCCCATGGAAGAAAAAGACGTTTACATTTTTCGTCAGAATGTGATAGTTAACATTCCAAACTCGAAGACAAAGTTTTTTAAATTTTCATAGTCCGAGTACTTGGTAAAAACATTAACAAGTTGTTATGTGAATTATACCGGAAGCAAATGAAAAAAGTTTAGTTTATAACTCCTCTCGAATCACATGACAATCAATATTTACGTATTTGGTTGGTTTATAAAAGTTAGGATTAAGTACAATGTATTTCACTACTAGAAAAATGTTATTTAGAGACCAAGTTTTAGCTATCAAATAAAATAGTTACTAATTGTGATCAAAATAGTCACCAAATTAGATTTTGGTTGCTAAATAACTATAAAATAGAAGTAATGATTGAATTTAGTAACCGATTAAGTCAAATAATTGGTATCTAACATTAGCTATCAAGGTTTTAGTGACCTATATCATTAGATTCTAAATCAGTCTCTAACTTAATTAGATACCAATCTAGAATCTAATGACATAGGTCACTAAAATTTTGGTATCTAATGTTAGATACTAATTATTTGACTTAATTGATCACTAAATTCAATCATTAATTATATTTTGTAATTATTTAACAACTAAAATTTAATTTGATAACTATTTTGGTCACAATAAGCAACCATATCATTTGGTAGCTAAATATTGGTCTCTAAATAGTTTTTTTCTTGTAGTGTTTAGTGACCTAGTTTTCGCAACAAAAAGTAGTAGAGAGATGATCATTGACATATAGATCGTGTAGAAGATATGTCAGTCATTGTAACGTAGTAGCATTTAAAGCTTTATATTTAGCTTATGCGAAAGATTGAGATATGGTAGTTTGTTTCTTAGATTTGATATACCTCAATATATGATCAGCAACTTGGTGATGATACCATGATGATTTTTTTAGAAATTGACATAGAAACTGCATGGAAAAACGGACAAGTCTAGAGTTAGCAAGATATAAAAAGCATCTAATAAGTCTCCTTAAGGACTCAACATGATATATGTAAGAAACTTGTTCAAACATTATCTTCACATTCTTCATCATAAGAGTAAAATAGGTTTACAGAAAACATACATGTATCTGCAAGCACATCAAAAGCATATTTTCTTTGACATATATGTATTCCATTACATGATTAGGTTATTTCTAAACAAAGAAAATATTTAGCTTGTCTGAGATTTTTTATTTTGAAAGTGTTATTTAAAGATTCTTTAACTGCTATTATGTCATTTATATTATCTCCAGATAAGATTATGTCATCAATGTAAATAAGCAAGGCCACGAAAGAAGAAAAAGTTTTCTTAACAAAGAGAAAGTGATCAAAATTAGTTTAAACATAGTTAATAGTTTATAAATGAGGAGTAAGTTTGGAAAATCATTGCTTACTAGCTTACTTCAATCCATAAAAAGATTTAGTAAGATGACAAACCAGATTTGGTTTAGGATATTTTAAACCTTGTGGAGAATCATATAAACTTCTTGATTGAGATTCCATGTAAAAAGGCAATGTTCAAGTTGAGTTGTTATAAGTACCAACTTTTAGTAGTTGCAAAAGCAAGAAGAAGCTACACTACTAGAGAATAGGTATCCAAGTAATCCACTCCTTCAAGTTGAGTGTATCATTTTATTATGAGGTGAACTTTGTATCTCTCTATGTCACCATTAGCTTTATATTTAATTTTGTTAATGTCCACATTTTTGTTAGCTTCAAGCACTTCAATTTTAGCTTGCATGGTAACATTCCAATTAGGGGAATGGGTGGCTTCTTCGTAAGATTATGACTCCACTTTTAAAGATATGGAAATAATGTAATACAAATATTTTGAAAATAAATTTTCATAATACATATAAGAATTTATAGAAAATTGAACCTTGTTAGAGTCTTGAATGGAATTACCTTGTGTAGAACTTAAATTTGATGGTGATAATCATTCAAAAAGGTTAGTACTCTATGTTCTTTGTTAGATCTACATAGATTTTCAACTTTTGGTTTTTTTACTTGTTCAATGTCTTTTTGTATTCTCTGTGTTTTGATGATGTGAAGAATCCATAAAAAAATTGAAGATGTCTTTCTCTTGACTATTGTTAATTTTGTTGTAACTCAAAAGAATGTAAACAAACAAAGTCGTATTCGTAAAAGTGAACATTTCAAGATATGAGAGCTTCTATGGTATTAACATGTAAGACAAAATATCCTTTAGTTCCAATTTTGTAACCAAGAAAAATATAGTTACGAGTTCTTGGATCAAGTTTAGCTAATTTATTTTTAGAGATATGAACATAGCAGAGACATCCAAAATTCTTTAAATTCAAAATATTAGGTTTATAACCATACACCATGCATACGGAGTTTTGTTCTTCATGACAACAGAAGGCAACATGTTTATTAATTAAAAAACATGCATCACAAAATAAAACCATAAAGCTTTTCGAAGCCTTGATTGGAACATGATACATGAAACTACATTTCGAATATGTTGATGTTTTCTTTATACTATGACATGCTGTTTAGGTGTCTCGGTGCAAGAGATTTGATGCAATATACCATTGTTATTATAAAACTTCTTATAATTAAATTCCTGGTCATTTTCAGTTCTTATAGTTTTGATGGATTTGTTGAATTGATTACGAATGAAAACAACAAAATTAGATACAACCATGTGTGTCTGCTATGATCGTCAACAATCGTAAGAACATACTTATAAGGAGTACCAAGAGGCCCCGTATGTCCATGTGGACCAAATAGAACAACCATTAGAAGAATAATCACTTTAAGTAAAGGGTAATTTACGTTTGTTAAGCCAAATAAAAAAGAATCACAAGTTTTGTTATTACTATAAGGTATATCAGAGTTTGTTTTATTAATTATGTACAAAATATTTTCTAAAGGGTGTCAATTCCTACAATGCCACAAGTTCATATCTTGCATTTTACAAGTAGTATGTAAATTTCTTAGATGGATATGATGTTTGATGCTATAGTTTGTGGATTGAGTTATTTGATAAAGACCTTGTTGCATACTAGTTTGACCAATTATCTTTGATACATTATCATCCAATATTTGGTAAAAATTGTAAGAAACAAGACGTTGAACACACATAATATTCAAAGTAAATTTTGAAATGTACAAAACATTATAGATAACAAGATGTTTTGAAAAAGTTACAATTTTCTCGTAATTGGTTTTGAATAATAACATGTAAAGATTTAATTTCATAAAAGACAGTATATGAAAATTTTATATATGTTATATGATCACTGACTCCGGTTTCAAATATCCAATTAACTTTTTTGTTTTGTGAAAAACAAAACTTATCAGTATTGTATCTGATTGTATCTGATTGATTTGATTATTCTTATTTTATATATTATTACTAGAAATTTAGATAACTTTAAGTAATTTTTAAATTTGATAAGGAGTGAAAATATTGACTTTTTATTAGTCTTATCATAATTTTGAAAAAAAATCATTAGTATCCTGACATGTTTTATTCTATCTAACAATTAGGAAGTTAATGTACTTTGTTTTATCAATAAAGGAAGGTCGTGTATGTAACAACAATTTTTTAACTGTATGATTAATTTTATGATAAAATATACATCGTTTCCATAATTTCGTCTTTTACGTCTTCTTGATTCTTCCATCCATATATCATAATTAATATTTTTTTTTTCATAAACTTAGTAATTTTATTGTCTTATATTATTGAGTAAAATTTTGGCATTACTGGGATTACCTCCATTTAGATGTGTTCCATGTTGTAGAACCAAAGAATAAAAAAATGATTGAAGTTTGACAATGGCCCCATGAGAAGAATGTACATTTTAATGGTTCTATGTAAATTCCCAAAACCTTTCAAGAAAATCACGTTTTTTGAAGTTGTATGCCGAGTGATAACAATAATTTTTCTAAATTTAATCATTAAAAAATCTTATACGATTTGGAGGGAGCAGTCAACCCTAGTTGCTTCTGTCCAAAATTAAAATTGTGAGCCAAAACTACTGAGCTACCAATAATGTCCCTTCAACTAGCATATTGGCCCACCTTCCTACGGTAAGTTATTAATTTCACTATTGCTAATTACAAAATTCTTTCAATATGATCATTTAAGTTTGTACTTTTTCAGTCTCATCAATGTTGTAACAATTATGGTATTTTAATCATGACAAACACCACCTATTCTATGCAGCCTTCGTAAAATAAGGACCCATTGGATAAAGTTGGAGCACTTGTGTTGGTAATAAAAGCTTTTGCTTAATTAAACGTTTCTTGCTTAACAAACAATTATTTTATTCAACACGATCAACAGTGATCGATTACAAATATACATGAGAGTTTTAGAGCATGTTTAATTAGTTTTAATTTTTTATTTTATTAATAAAATTATAAAAATTTCGCATAATGTTTATTTTATTTTGAAATATTTACACAGAAACCCCAACGCATTGTTTCGAAGATTTTTTTTTATATGAATTTATTCAAAAATAAAATTAAAAAACAGTGATACTTTATTAGAATAATAACTTTTAGTAATTTGGAGAAAAAATCAGCTGCAGTTCTCATTTCAAAACAGGCTATAGTGAGAGATTCAATATATTATTTTATTTTTGAAAACAATAAAATAAAGTAATTATTAAATGAGTCGTGTTTTAATATAATTTGTATTACTTTTTAATTTAAGTTCTCGTTATAGTGGAGATTTTTTTTTTCTCTCAAATTCTTCACCTTCTTTGTGTTTCACTCTCAGAAAGGAAATGTTTAAAAAACAGAGATGCTAATCTTAACCAAAGGAAAATAATATAACTTGCATCAAATTGATTAATTCTTCCTTCAAATGCACTAATTTAAGAATAATATCATTGTATCATATTGATTAATCCAGACATTGATATCTAAATAAGGACAATTAATATGTCAATAATGAATTTGATAAAAATAGAAATAAATTTTGTATGAAAGATCACGATAGCCCTTTTTTTTATTATTAGGAATCAAAAGTAAAATGTAAAAATTTATTAAAAATAAAAAATAATATAGCTATCAAGTATTGTTAAAAAGATCAAGAGAAAATAGTGAAGAGGTTAAACAAGAACGAGAGTTTTTTTTTTTTTTCTTAAGAGAGAGTCCTTAAGAATAATTTGTCCTGCGATCCATCCATTTTATATTCTGATAAAAAAAATATTACTAATAACGATAATACCCTCTATTGGTTTTTGAATTTAATTTAATTTTTATTTATATCGACAACAAATATATTTCAACAAAATAGACCGTCATCTGAACTAATTAACCCAAAATTTCTCTCTAATTAAAAAATATAAATCTAAATCTGCTAAAATTAAAAAGAGAGCAATCTAGTTGACTGTAGATTTGGCATAATTTTTTTAGAAAACTATACAAACACGTTTTAGTCGCGGTTGGATCTTTCTTAGAGTTTAATCAAGTATTGATTCATAAATAGACTTTTTTTATCATTGGATTATTGGCATAAAGTATCTATTAAATTTTCAATAATTAATGTTTGTAAAGAGTTGGCGGATCATCATTTATTCACAAAATTTGAATTTAAAACTTTATTTGAAAAATCTAAATTCAAAATTTCACTTAAACGTTGACATTCATAAATCATAGACACCCCTATATTTAATATTAAATCTTTAATCATAGTTATTTATGTTTGATGTCTTCTCAGCAAGGAATCCAATTAGAATTGGTGTATGAAAAAAAAAAAAAACAAATTAAATGGAACATGGGAAAGTTTTTTATTCAACAAATTTGTTTGTTGGAAAAGATACAAGTGCTCTATAAATAAATAACAACAAAGTAAAGTAGCTTACATGCGAAGATATTATCATCTAAATTGGTTTATGCCTTCTCTGGTAAACAGAAAATATAAATTAATTTATCTTTTGAAATATACCATTAGAAAACTGAATGAATAAAATTTAGCACGTTGTTTTGTATGATGCAATATTTTATGAATATAATATTTCAAATATGACGTGTGGACCTGTGTATAGAATGCATAAAATCTATAAATGCAATTAATCTGATGCGAGGGAAACAAGATAAACTTAAGGATATTGGTGAATGGTGGTGAGGGACAAGAATACTATTAAAAAAATATATTATTTAAGATATATGTAATATATAAACGTGTGAAGAAGAAGCAGAAGAAGCACGTTTGTAATGTTTTGTATAGGCATTGATCTGAAGAAGTTCCCAGATAGAAACGTTTCCACTCCACCCGGGTAAAATCGGTGTGATTTGGCCGAACACATTATCAGTTTACTTTACTACTCTATAACCATGCTATATTCATTCATCAACCCTATGCAACAGTGCCTATAGCTACTAAAAAACAAAACCAAAACATTAAATTTTATTTATCAATTATTTTATAAGTCTGATATAATTTTAGTTAATTTTTCTATCTACATTGAAATTTTGCTGGGAGGAAAATTTAACTTTAGTTTAAACTTTAGTAAGCCCCAGTGAAAGGAATGCAGCACCACTCTAGAAAAGAATAATTTCTCTAATAACCTTTTACTCATTCTACACAACATAGTAGAAACTGGATATTTTTCTAGAATATTATAACTAACTTGTTTATTTTTTAATATAATCTGTAATTTATAATCTTAGTGTATGCATACAAATTTTTATCATTTTATTCTTTGAATAATTATTTCTTAAACTAAAATAACTACTTATAATAATAAAAATTACTTGATAATTATATTTTAATAAAAATAATAATTTATATATTTATTTGATAAAATAAATAATCAAATATTTTTAAATAATTAAAAATTCCTTTTTTAAAATAATGGTTATATAATTTTTTAGGTACTTTTTAAAAAATATATATATTATTAAATTATTTTTAATTAATAACTTATAAAAATAAGAAGACAATAAAAAATATAAACTTTTATATATATATATATATATATATATATATATATATATATATATTTTAAAGTGGTGATACATTGACACCATTTGTCATTTTATACATTCACATGATACATATATATTATTATTATATAATATTTTATTAAATTTATTAAATAAAGCAATTGTAAAATGGATGGAATAGTTGAATATTGGTGTAAAAATATAATTTATGTATATTTTAATATACTGTATCCGTTAGAATGTTATAAAGTATATAACAATAGCATGATCTTCCAACTCATGTTCCCAACGCAAAGGGTGGTGCCTTCTGTTGTATGCCACCGTCCATACAAGACACCTCATTCTATAATTATTATTTTTCAACTTCTCTCGTAAATTATTCTTTCATTTCCTGCCCTTCGTACGAAAACCTATGCTGTATGTACACATTTTTTTTATTTCATTTGAGACAGATGTAATCAACTTTTTTTTTAAAGTAATATAAATCGTGAAATTATAAATTTAAGTTAGTTTAATTCCTAAAGTTGCAAAAATAAATACTTTAACTCTTAAAGGAACTAAATAACAATTATTTTAGTTTTTCTTTTTCAAACAACGCTCATTTTAAATCTTGAAATAAAAAAGGAGGATGATCATACTATAATTAATAACACACATACTATGTATTTTTAAATTAAACACAAAAAAATGTTACGAGGAAAGAGTCATTTGTATACATGACAAATATTCCTGAAAATCACGAAAGAAGGATAACTTATTGATCATATAATTAAAAATAAAAAAATTTCTACAATGAAAAGACCTTAAATCCTTTTTATTGACAGAATTTTGAATTAAAATGTGTCTAGAAAATTTAAATGAGACTTAATCACATGGCTCAAGCTTGTGTATGCATACTTGGCAACTTTTTTCTATCTATATAGAAGTTATAAGTAATGTGTTGATAAGAAATACTCGGAATATGAGTTGACTAAAGAATGAAAGACTTTAACTTTTAAAATAACATATATACATATTAAAAATGATGTAAATAATAAACACAAAATCATAAAAAGATTCATTTATTATGAAATGTTCGTAAAGGTTATAACTCTTCAACCGACCGTTAAGAAAATTATTACTCATCACAAAAATAAAGAGTGGTCCAGCTTAAAACGTTCAAAAACAAAAAATGCGACCAATACATATAGGTTTGACACGAAAACGAAAGTTGGACCTAAAAAGGAAAGAAAATATTCAAATATAAGGAAAGGGTCAAAATATTCAAAGGGTCGCAAAGTAGTAATCACAGATATCCTATTACTCGTTTACACAGTCAAATCCACCAATTTTATTACTCAAGTGCCTCCTATAAATACCAATACAGCACTTTGCTTCCAACAACACAACCACATTCTATATTGAACCGTGAGATAGATACACACAAATAAGAGATACAGTGCTACAAAGCTTAATACAGAAATACATAAGAGAGAGAGAGAGAGATGGAGTTTCTAGGGCTAGTTGGGGTTCTTGTAGCCTTCTTGGCAGTACTTTGCCTCTTCTTGCTCTTGATACTAACATTTTCTTGGTGGGTTTTCCCTAACCAAACACTTAAGAAGCTTAAGAAATGTGGGTTGGGAGGACCAATCCCAAGTTTTCCTCTTGGAAACATTAAAGAGATGAAAAGAAAGAATAACATTCAATCTTCAGTTGTTTCCTCAAATCTCACTCATGATATACACTCTAACGTTTTCCCCTACTTTTCTAGCTGGCAGAAATCTCATGGTAAGCCTACTGTTTCATATATCAATGCATCTTTTCCTTTTGTTTTGTTTTCATGCTCACAGAGAGGTAATTACTGTTTCTACATATCCATGCATATGAAATTACACATAACATGATTCATTAATTGCTGAAGATATAATATATTTATATATATGCATGGATCTAGCTAGGTTTTGTTAAAGATGCATTTTGGTTTTGTTTGTGCAGGTAAGGTTTTCGTGTACTGGTTGGGCACGGAGCCATTCCTGTACGTTGCAGAGCCAGAGTTCTTGAAGAAAATGTCGACATTGGTGATGGCGAAGCGATGGGGAAAACCAAGTGTGTTTAGAACCGACAGAGACCCCATGTTTGGGAGTGGTTTGGTCATGGTTGAGGGCAACGAATGGGTTCGTCACAGGCACATTGTTGCTCCCGCGTTCAATCCCATTAACTTGAAGGTACCGTAATTTCAAGAAACCATTTCCTTCCGTTTTGCACTTTTGCCAGATATAGTTAATATGTTTTTCAAGCGTGAGGCTTGAAAATCCATGAATGAAACATAAAATATAACCATGTAAGGATACATTATCCTAGGAAACTACTCCGAAATTAGTGATTAATATTCTACTGTTCGTTTCTTGAGGTCAAACGTTTGATGTCTGCTTTGGCCATAAGCATATATTCTGACTAGTTGTTGTTGCATTTATCGACAGGACATGGCAAACATGATGGTTGATTCGACGAATCAAATGATAGACAGATGGTTTACCGAAATAAACTCTGGCAAGCCCGAAATTGACGTGGAAAGAGAGATTATAGCAACAGCTGGAGAGATCATAGCAAGAACAAGCTTTGGCATGAAAGATGACAATGCAAGAGATGTTTTCGACAAACTACGAGCCTTGCAAATGACACTTTTTAAGACCAATCGATATGTGGGTGTTCCCTTTGGGAAGTATTTCAACGTAAAGAAAACCTTAGAGGCCAAGAAACTGGGGAAAGAAATCGATGAGCTCTTGTTGTCCATCATAGAATCTCGTAAGAAGTCACCGACGGAAAATTGTCAACAAGATTTGCTAGGTTTGTTGCTGCAAGAAAATCATCAGGTCGATGGACGGTCAGGGAAGACGTTAACATCGCGAGAAGTTGTTGATGAGTGCAAGACCTTCTTCTTCGGAGGCCATGAAACCACAGCACTTGCCATCACATGGACCTTGCTGCTTCTAGCCATGCACCAAGATTGGCAAGACCAGTTGCGAGATGAGATACGAGAAGTGCTGGGAAACACCCAAGAACTTGATATTTCTATGCTCGCTGGTTTGAAAAAGGTAAATTAATCGTTGACATACATATATATAACATGAAATTCACTCATCAATCTTTTTAATATTTCATAGAAAAGATAATGAAAGATAAACATATTTAATCACCATCCCATGCTTTTTTATTTAATTAATGAAAATTTGTTGTACGAATATTTCACAAAGCAGCACTTAAACTGTCAATTTCTTTCTAACTTTATTTAGTTAAAGTGGGAGCCTTTCCAACCTGACGTGGTTTGTCTTTATCATTGGCACTTGATTGCAACATTGACTTTACGTATTGTAGGGCCTCCTTTCTTTTCATTTTTAAAAACCAACTAACTAAAATCAGCACGTGCTTATTAAAAAATCACATGATGTTTAGGTTGACGCAAAAAAAGATAGACACGTTTTTGGATTTTACTAGGATGACTTTTCTGTTCCTCCCTGATTAATTAATTGAAAATTGTTGCATGCAGATGAAATGGGTTATGAATGAAGTTCTAAGACTGTACCCTCCAGCACCAAATGTGCAAAGGCAAGTGAGAGAAGACGTAAAAGTTGATGATATAACAGTGCCCAATGGAACGAACAT
>Ga0099824_1009293_pt1 | contig 12169 bp, 8 predicted proteins | sample SiratrowhiteBW_FD_76837 | JGI IMG/M metagenome (GOLD analysis project Ga0099824, IMG submission 76837) | Root nodule microbial communities of legume samples collected from California, USA - Siratro white BW | ecosystem: Host-associated > Plants > Roots > Nodule | place: USA: California... | reverse complement strand
AAAATTTTTAAAAAAAATTATAAAGAATTTATAAAAAAAAAAAAAAAAAAAAAAAAAAAAAAAAAAAAAAAATTAAAAAAAAAAAAAAAAAAAAAAAAAAAAAAAAAAAAGAAGAGAAAGTGACATACTAAGCCTTGTTTTGAGAATAAGATCAAACCTGCTCAGACTTTGGTCCTAAACTGTGACTTGGTCAAGAAACGCTGTACAAATGGCTCCACTAGGCTTTTATTCTAACTTGCCAAACTCACAACATTACAACGTAATTTCTTTTCCTTTTAGTCTTATTTTCATAGTGGAAATTTCTAATTATTTCATACGTCAAAATAATGCTAGACCCATAAACTATTACTTCATAGATTTTTTTTTAAGCAGAGCTCTTCAAATTTCCCTGTTTTTACATCTCTTTATAAAATCACGTAAAAAATTAACTTTTATGTAGTAATTTATTAGTATCTTTATTATTATATAATTTCATGATAATAATATTATTTTAGTAATTTTTAAGCTATAATTTATGAGTCTACTATATCTTGATGTTAGAAAAAGATTATGTATTATTGAAACATTGATCAGTTGAAGAATCTTTGTACGATAACTATTATGATGAATACTTGTTAGATTTATTCCAATTCTAGTTCTAGAGAATACAGATTTAGGCTTGTTAGTTATGTACTTATTATGTTTGACATTGTAGGGCTAGTTATGAGTTGTTTTAAATTTATTAGTTATAACTTATAAATATACGTTTATGAAATTTCTGTTTAAGTTTAATTTTTATAACTTTTAATTCTGGGTTTAAATAACTTTAGGAGTAACTAAAATTTTTATTAGAATCAAATTCTAATAGCAGTATTATAGATTCTGTTTTTTTTATGGACTTTAAGCCAATTTGACTGGTATTTATTCCTTGCTGTATTAACTTACGACTGCTATTGAGTACATACAGGCATGAACAGTGTCTAAAATCTTAACTAAATGGTATTTTTTACTCTGATTAATTTTATTTTATTTTTAGTATTTTGATTTTTCATAATATTATTTTTAGTATATAAAGTTAAACCGTGTTCATAAGATTAGTGATGTAAGTTGACACGAGTTGATACTAGATAATTTGATTCTAATAAAACTTTTAATTATTTTGTAGTTATTTAAACCAAAATAAAAAATATATGTTTAAAGTTATAAAAACTATATTTAACTATTTATAAGTTATAACTATAATGTCAAACATAACTAAATCTAAAAGTGTATCTTAATAGTTGTGGTCAAAAACATTACTCAAAATGTTTCATCGATACATAATCTTTTTCTAATACCAATATGAGTATTTCTTAACGCAGTCGTTAAAGAATCACGGTAGTATGTTATATTTTTTATTGTGATTGTATAATCGTGATTGTATCTTCAGTATTTTTTTATCACGGTTGAATTTATCACGGTTTCAGAACCGTAACCGTAATTAAATATCTTTTTTTTATTAATATATATTTTTTGATTGTTGATAAAAAAATATTATATTAATTTCTAGTGATTACATTATAAAAAAAACAGAAAAAGAAGAAATAACTAATCATATATATTTTTTGAATCATTATCTTCCTAAAGACAACCATGAATAAGTGGTTTGCGTTTTCTTTTTCTTATTTATCTCTTTACTCACTATATTTGTAGTTGTAGCCTAGAAGTCATGCTGCTTTCGAATGGTGATAATATTTTGGAAGTTCCGTTGTGTCTCACAAAAAAGTTGTGTCGCAATTATTTTTTTGAAAGTTTTAAAGCATGTTTTTTCACAGTTTTTTAGCCTCTCGGAGGTTTTGTGTGTCTTCTACTCCTTAGTGGAGATCTTCTTGGAAACACACGTGGCCTATGTCTGATTATTATTATTTTTAAATATTAAAGTAATCTTTTTCACATTTTATCAGGGTCTTCTTCTGATATACGTCAATTATGTCTGACAATTATTTGTTGGAAGTTCTAAAATAAGTTTTTTTTCAAACTATTTAATATTTAAGTTCATTATATTTATTTTCAGGTTTTTCATTCAGTCTCTTTCAAAAATATTTTCAAACTAAGGTAATTGAATATTCTTCAAACATATTTATTTTTACTTTAGTATATAATTTATTTTAAAATTTTTGCTGTACATATTTTATGAAATCAATGTTTATATATTTTAGAGAAAATAAATGTAGAAAAATAGTGTGTTGTATTTATATTAAATTTTTTTCGAAAGGTGACAAGAATAGAGTCTTATATAAGTCGAATGAATTTTTTGTTGACAGAAGTATCGTAATACTAGACTACACAACTCTTATAGTTTATTTAAGTATAAACTTATCAAATCAAAATATATTTATATGTTGCTTTTTTTCGTATGAAATTATCAGATAAAGTAACTGAGTTTGACGAGATCTAATTCTTAAAATGTTAAAAAAATATTATGTATTGAAATTGAATATTACATATTTTACAATGAATGACAATAACAACTTCTAATATGAAATAGATGAAAGTTTTCTTTAACAAAATCACTATAATATTAAAGACTATTCACCGTAAAAAATATTTTTTCTTTTAAGAAAACTATCATATAAATATATAAATGTTGGCCAATTTTAAGACAAATGCTTCATGCATTAGTGGAAAAAAAGTATGTAATTATAAAATATAATTATTGAAACTATAAGTTAAGAATAATTTTTTAATTTTTAATTTTTAATTTCAGCATATTTATTTCTGATTTTTCATTCCCTCTCAAAATTATTTTCAAACTAAAATATTTAAATATTCGTCCGCCATATTTATTTTCACTTCAACATATAACTTTTTTAACATATAATTTATTCTGAAATTCCTTAACGCATATACTTTATTAAATCAATATTTATATCTTTTTGAAAAAAAAAATATAGAGTGTTGTAAAAAACAAGTCCAACATATAAAAAGAGGCTTAAATTGTGTATTAATTATTTTAAGTCAGATGGAGTTTTCTTTAATAGACTCATTATAATGTTGAAAACTAAATATTTTATCATAAATGTTTAAGTATAAGTTCATAAGAGGAAGGTATAAGGTATATTTGCATATGTATAAGAGGTTATTAGATGAAGCAACTCTTTTGGCTTTTGGACGAGATATGAGACTTAAAATGTTAAAACAAATATTGTCTATTAAAATCGTATGTCTGAATGACATACAATGACATTCAGCATTCCCAATAATCCTTCTGGTCCTGGCGTTTTCCCTATGTCTCTAAATAACAGAGCCTCTGACCTTGTGCTCTATTTCATGTACTAATGAATCATCCACCCCTCATTTCACAGGAAGAATTCAAGAACTAGGAGAAGATTGGAGTTCTTCGATGCAGATTGCTTAAGGAAATGGTTGGTGGTGAAAAATGTCTGCCACATATGCAAATCAGAAGCTTTGACTCCTGTAAGGAACGAAGTATAGAACCAAAGAAATCAAACATCTCTTTCTTCTCTTCCCCCTATTGCCTTAATTTATTTTTTAACAGAATTCATATTTTGTTACGTATTTTGTATATGTTCAAAAATAAATTAAGGTACTGGACACGAAGAAAAATAGATATTTGATTTCATTGGTTTTATACATCCTTCCTTTCAGTAGTCAGAGGCTTTGATTTGCTTACGGAGCAGACATTTTTCACCACCAACCATTTCCTTAAGCAATCTGCATGATAATTCATGCTCACATTGAAGAACTCCAATCTTATCCTGGTTCTTGAATTCTTCCTGTGAAATAATAGTAGGGTGATTCATCGGTAAATGAAATAGAGCACAAGGTTAGACTATCAAATATCAATGTCTTGAAATAACTGATAAAAATGTGTTTCTAAATATTCATACCTGACATTATATAAGAATCTGTTTCCTGATCATCACAAGCTTCCTCCTCCGTATTAATACCAGGAGCTGTTGAATAAGACTTTGTTTTCAATTGATTTGTGATTGTTTCCTATGATAAACCGGTGCTAACATTGCCAATCCTCTCACCCAATGCAAGGAGATCCTGTCATGAGTTTCAAGTGTAAATTATTTACAATTGTCTACAAACTCTAAACTTTGGTATCCTATACTTCATAATGTCTGCATTGACATGAAAATACAATACCAATCTCTTTATACTTACCTTATAAGACATATCGTCTATGTCCAAACGCATATCTCTGTGATGAGTCAACTAAATTTCCCACTTCATCAATTAAAGCAACATTCTACACAAGTTTTAATTGACAAGAAAATCAATGTATTTATAATATATAAAAAGTAATATTTTTTCTACACAAGGACAAAGGACAGCATTAGAGTTAAATAGAGAGTATTAGGAGACAGGAAATATTACATCAACTTGGAGGAAGCCCACAGGTGGAAGACTTCGATGTCCAAGAGTTGTCTTAGGCATAAAAGAACCACAAAGATGGTAAATCAATAAAAGAACCACAAAACACATGAAGAGGAAAAAAAATACCTTGTACATAAGGCATTGGAAGCAACTGATTCCAGGGTGTAGTATGGCCATCATTGTTGTTACCGTTCAATTGCTGGTCCAACCACGGAGGAGCATCTGGCTGAAAATGCTGCCCTAAATAGTTTCCATGAATCAAATGATTATGGTCATGCACCATAATAGACTCACCTGGCCTGCTCCATGCACTGCCATGTGGTCCTACTTCCACAAGCGAAGGGATGCGGAATGAAAATGGTGCACCATCCATCATAGCAACACCATCAGTGGTGTGTCTTGCATTAAGAGGAGCAACTGAAGAGCTAGATGATGTATTAAGAGCTGAAGAGAAATTTTTTGTTAATTAGTATGTTTGATCAAATTGTTTTAAAGCAAGATTGAACAAAGAGAGATAAAGATTCCAAGAGGAGCGTCGACATTTGCAAGGGATGGAAAAATAATGGTCTTGATGTCGTGATTTCGGCTTTTCAAGAAGTGTACTGAGTCCTCAAATTAATATAGTAAGTAAGAAGAGTATCGTATCTACAGGAAACAGAATTTGATTGTAAATTGAATCAAGATTAATTGTATTATGAATGAGCAAACAAAGAATAATGATTGAATGAATTAATAAACGTGATAACAAAGCAACTAATAGTAAAAGTGCAAATTCAATAATAGTAATAAAGGTCTTGGGATTGAATAGTACGTGTATACTCTTAACCTAATTCAATATCATCTTTTCTAATTACCGATCTGCGCAAATAAAAACCTTTTCAACCTGATTCCTCTAGCATTGAAATTCATAAATTAAATTACCTAGCTTCTATCCCTAGTGGCTAGAATAACCTAATCAGCATTAAGATCAGTTGCTATAAGCAGTCATTACACTATAATCCATTCTTGAACTAATACATATAATGCGTTTATGTTTGGTTCTGAATCCAAAAAGTGCTTTCTAGTCACAATAAGAATTTTAAAATAAATCAAGATTTAATGAAACGTAAAACAAAGGTAATTGAATTCTATGATATCAAACCAACGATAAGAGTGCATTTGAAGTTGAGAAATTACATCGAATCCCAAGAAAAAGAGATTTAGTTACGCATGGTAGCCATGAAAACACAAAAGAAAAGAAAAAGAATGGATCTTGATTGCAACGACTACCTTCCATGTCTCCAAAGAGTGCTAGATGATGGATGATAAGTGATGCTCCCCTCCATTTGACCTAGCTTCCTTTTATAACTTTCGCCGCTTGAATTAGGTCAAAGTGCGGCCATTATTTCGTAAGCACGCTTCCAGTGGCGTTGACGTTTTCAATTTAGGGCTTTCGCTTATGATAGGCTTTAAGTCAGTGTTAGCCCAGGCTGTGTCTTTAGCTTAAGCGAAAAGTCACTTATGCACTTTTTTTGTTCCTTTCCTCAATTTCAGAGCCTCTATTCTCTCTCCCTTCAAATTTAACCTAATTCTCAACAAAGTTTTCTCTTTTCACAATAAAACGCATTGAATAGCAAAATTAATAGTAAAAGAAAATAAAATCCAATCCAAACCGAATTTTATTGTAAATTGAATCAAGATTAATTGTATTATGAATTAGCAAACAAAGAATAATGATTGAATGAATTAATAAACATGATAACAAAGCAATTAATAGTAAAAGTGCGAATTCAATAATAATAATAAAGGCCTTGGGATTGAATAGTAATACTCTCCTTCGTGTACACTCTTAACCTAATTCAATATCATCTTTTCCAATTACCGATCTACTCAAATAAAAGCCTTTTCAACTTGATTCCTCTAGCATTGATATTCAAAAAATTACCTAGCTTTTATCCCTAGTCGCTAGAATAACCTAATCAGCATTAAGATCAGTTGCTATAAGCAGTTATTACACTATAATCCATTCATGAACTTATACATGTAATGTGTTTACGTTTGGTTTCGAATCCAAAAACTGCTTTCTAGTCACAATAAGAATTCTAAAATAAATCAAGATATAATGAAACGTAAAACAAAGGTAATTGAATTCAATGATATCAAACTAGCGATAAGAGTGCATTTGAAGTTGAGAAATTACATCGAATCCCAAGAAAAGGAATCCCAAGAAAAAGAGAATTAGTTACGTATGGTAGCCATGAAAACATAAAAGAAAAGAAAAAGAATGGATCTTGATTGCAACGGCTACCTCCCATATCTCCAAAGAGTGCTAGATGATGGATGATAAGTGATGCTCCCCTACATTTGACCTAGCCTCCTTTTATAACTTTCGCCCCTTAAATTAGGTCAAAGTGCGGCCGTTATTTCATAAGTCACGCCTCCAGTGGCGTTGACATCTTCAATTTAGGGCTTCACTTATGATAGGCTTTAAGTGAGTTTTAGCCCAGGCTGTGTCTTTAGCTTAAGCGAAAAGTCACTTATGCTTTTTTTGTTCCTTTCTTCAATTTCAGCGCCTCTATTCTCTCTCCCTTCAAATTTAACCTAATTCTCAACAAAATTTTCTCTTTTCACAATAAAACGCATTAAATAGCAAAATTAATAATAAAAGAAAATAAAATCCAATCCAAATTGAATTTTATTGTAAATTGAATCAAGATTAATTGTATTATGAATGAACAAACAAAGAATAATGATTTGAATGAATTAATAAACGTGATAACAAAACAATTAATAGTAAAAGTGCGAATTCAATAATAATAATAAAGGCCTTGGGATTGAATAGTAATACTCTCCTTCCTGTACACTCTTAACCTAATTCAATATCATCTTTTCCAATTACCGATCTACGCAAATAAAAGCCTTTTCAACCTGATTCCTCTAGCATTGAAATTCATAAATTAAATTACCTAGCTTTTATCCCTAGTCGCTAGAATAACCTAATCAGCATTAAGATCAGTTGCTATAAGCAGTCATTACACTATAATCCATTCTTGAACTTATACATGTAATGCATTTAGGTTTGGTTCCGAATCCAAAAAGTGCTTTCTAGTCACAATAAGAATTCTAAAATAAATTAAGATATAATGAAACGTAAAACAAAGGTAATTGAATTCAATGATATCAAACCAGCGATAAGAGTGCATTTGAAGTTGAGAAATTACATCGAATCCCAAGAAAAAGAGAATTAGTTACGCATGGTAATCGCCACGAAAACACAAAAGAAAAGAAAAAGAATGGATCTTGATTGCAACGGCTACCTCCCATGTCTCCAAAGAGTGCTAGATGATGGATGATAAGTGATGCTCCCCTACATTTGACCTAGTCTCCTTTTATAACTTTCGCCCCTTGAATTAGGTCAAAGTGCGGCCGTTATTTCGTAAGTCATGTCTCCAGTGGCGTTGATGTCTTTAGCTTAAGCGAAAAGTTAGTTATGCTTTTTTTTTCCTTTTCTCAATTTCAGCGCCTTTATTCTCTCTCCCTTCAAATTTAACCTAATTCTCGACAAAATTTTCTCTTTTCACGATAAAACGCATTAAATAGAAAAATTAATAATAAAAGAAAATAAAATTCAATCCAAACCAAATTAATAACAAAATCAACCTAATTACTAACTGAATCAATCACAAAATCTTCATAAAATCAACTAAAAATCAACGCTTATGAACCTCATCGACTACGGCTGACTGCGATATGAAAATATGTGAAAAAATGGGGTAAAATAAAAGAGATGAAGTCGCCACCATAATTTATTATGGAAAACTATGGAAAATCAAGAAAAAAGAAAAGAATGATTTCTGAACCAAAGACGAGTTTGGAAGTCGATTACGCATGAGGAAGGTATTAGCACCCACAACGCCTATCCTAAGATAGTACTGTTAATAAAATGAGCAAAATCAATTGTGGTTTATTAAATGTTTATTTTTTCAAAAAAAATAAAATAAAATACAAATAAGAATAAAATAATAATATTTAAATTAAAGGACTCGACAAGGATTCACCTTACTCCTACGTATATCTGTGATAGAACATAAGTACTCACGTATTTCTAAAAGAAAGTTAAATTATTTTGGAAATTATATTTTTTTATTATTTTTTGAAAATTAAATTTCACATTGGATACTGTTATACGCGTGTGGCCTTGTATTCTAAAGGAAATCAAAACTGTGCGGCCTCACGCGTATGATCATTTAAGAAATCAATAAAAAATTTATTTAAAAAAAAAAAATCTCACATAACACATTTTGACCATTTGGAGATTTAATCAAAAATCAATCCATATCAATTCTCTTTCTCCAATTTTTATGCAATATCAAATGAAAACATATTACACTAAGTCTCTTCCAACACCTCACGACTTCATTGCTTCAACATTTATTCAATCACTGATTCAGTTAGTGCTAGAACAACTCAATTGGGTTGAGCCCAAAACATAATCACAACGTGCCAATTAATTCACAGGCTCACTCACGCTCCCTTTGGTGTGAGACGAATTCTTCCTACACCTCATGATCTGGTCTTGCACCTCCATACCACATATAAAAAGTCTATTATACTCTTGTGTAAAATTGCAAAAGTTAACATTATCCTCCACTTCCTTCACTTTTTGATAAAATTAATATTTTATAAACTGAATGACTATTATTGAGTTTATGTTTTAAAAAATTATGTAAATATCATCAGATTTATGTTTTGAAAAATTATATAAATCGGATGAAGTACCATTTAGTTTATATTTTGAAATATAAATCGGATCACACCCCATTTAAGTATATTCAATTTACTTTTTATCATTTGATTTACATTTTTATCCGATTTATATATATATTTTTTAAAATACTCATTTTAGTTATTTCCATAAAGTCAATATTAGATTTTAAAATTTTATGCAAGTGCATTAGACGTTATGGAGCGCAGTGTGAAAGCAACCCAACTGGGCTAAGCCCAAAGGAAGTGCGACACCACTCTTCACTTAACCTGTTCGTGCACCTTACCTTAAATGGGATTAGGGTTGAAAATGAAAGCGTGAGAGAGCAATGACCTGTTGACGGTGTGGTGACGCCGCGGAGAGAGATCGGTGGTGCAGGAGATGACGCGCGACTGTTTGGTGGCAACGGTGTTAGGGTTTGGTGTGTGAGACGCGACAGAAACTTGTTGGCGCAACGATGGTGAATGCTAGCCACGATGGCGGGACTGCCAACGGCGGCAAAGGTGAAGAAAGTGAAGCTAAGTGGTAGTTGCCCAGTGACGGTGAGACGAGGCACCGATGCCGGCAAATCTGCAGCGGAGGGAGCAGCGTCGCGGCGTTTCTCCTCCCTACCAAAATTTCTAGACTAAACTGTGAATAATACATTAAACAAGAGTTATGTTCATACATATACTCAATTTCTGGACTGACACTCTGATTCTTGTTTTTGAATTTTTCTCCTCTTTATTTCAAATTCTATATGTAAGTGTAGAATGACGAACGGCTTAGTAAAACAATGCATTCAATTATGTTATGAGCAATTAATTATTTTCTAACGCAATCAAAAGAAGAAATTATAATGAAAGTTTTATGAACACCCGTGGTGAGTAAATGAGGAAATAAATTTTCCAAAAATTATTATTTTCCATGTTGAGCTGTGTATATAATTGGCTTGTGGAAAAGTCGAAGTCGTAGCTTTGTGCTTAAGGGAAATCAAGTTTCTTTTATTGCCCCGAATAAAAAAATGGTGAATCGAGGATCCAAATGCTTAAGGGAAATCAAGTTTCTTTTATTGCCCCGAATAAAAAAAATGGTGAATCGAAGTGCAGGAAGAATAAAAAGAAAATTATGTCAAACCGAAATTAAAAAATGTAAACACTAAACAAAGATGAAAAAAAGTAAAAAATAGTATATACTTTTTAGTTTTTTTACTTTGACGAAATTTAGGTATTGACACTTTATATCTTAGATAATTCAAAAATGATAATGTATACATCTCTTATTTAAACAATGTAAGATAAGATAAAATTGTAACATCTAAGGTTGGGACACATTAGTGAGAGGATTCGCTATTTAAACAATGCAAGATAAGGTAAAATTGTAACATTTAAGATTGGGACACATTAGTGAGAGGGTTTAGTGAAGTTGGGGAAACAGAACCTGATAGGAGGAGATAGGTTGCAGGAGTTGGAATTTTTTTATAATTGCATACTAGAAAAGTCTCACAAATTGAAGTTTGAAATTCATAAGCATGTGTCCAATAAACCTTTTGAGTATGCTCATGTAGACCTTTGGGGTCCAATGAGAGCTCAGACTTATGGTGAAGGATCTTATTTACTTAAGGAGGATGTAGATTTATATCTCAAAAAGTAATATTCGAATGAATATGACGTGTAGAGATCCAAAGAAAGGGAAGGAGAAAGGCATGAGACAATGCAAATTAACATTCTACCTTTTACCCCTATATGTGTAAAAGTTGACTCCAACTATCAACTTACATGTGATAGGGAGAAGAGAACAATCAGACCTACACAAAGATTTGAATATGTTGACCCTATTGGTTATGCTTTGACAATAACTAAAGAGATAGGCAATTTAGAGCTAAAATCTTCCAAGATGCTATTAAAGGCGAAAAAATTCAGTAGTGATAGGTTTCCATGAAGGAACAAATTGAATCTCTGGGGAAGAACCACACATGTAGATTATTGATCTACCAAGAGATGCAAGTGGGCATTCAAGAGGAAGGAGAGAATATCAGGTGTGCAGGGACAAAGGTTCAAAGCTATACCGATGGTAAAAGGGTTTACACAAGTGGAGGGGCTAGACTATAATGAGATCTTTTCACCTATGGTAAAACATTGTTCAATAAGGATTTTGATGTTTATTACTAACCAATACAATCTAGTGTTGGAACAGCTAGACGTGAAGACAACTTTTCTGCATGGTATCTTACGTGAAATCATTTACGTGCAACAACTTAAAGGGTTTGTGAAGAGGAGGGGAAGGTGTGTCTCTTAAAGAAATCATTGTATGCTTGAAACATAGTCTGAGGCATTGGTAAAATATATTTGATGACTTCCTAAGGTAGACAGGGTTCTTAAGGAGCAACTATGATAGTTGCATCTACATCCTTAAATGAAAAGAATGTTTTGTGTTCTTCTTTCCCTTATATTTAGTCAATATCCTTTGCAATATAAAAATGAATTGAAGGAGTTAAAAAAAAAATTAAGCTCAAAGTTTGAAATAAAGGATATTGGTTTTGTGAGGTGAAAACAAGGAATAGATATACATAGGAATCAAATGAGTGGGATACTTCATTTGTCTCAGCAGGGATACTTGCAAAAGGTAGTTGGGAGGTTTAAGATGTATGAAACTAAACCTGTGGGAATACCTTTAAGGAACCACATACTAAAACTCCACTTACCTAAACCCCATCATGTAGAGGAAGATAGGAGGGACATGAAGACTAGTCCATATGCTAATGGAGTAGGAAGCATTATGTATGGAATGGTCTATAGTAAACTGGATCTGACACATGCTATTAGTGTGGTTAGTAAGTTCATGGAAGATCCCATACATGCTCATTGAAAGGCTTTGAAGTGGGTGCTGAGATATGTAAATATCATCTAGTCTAGTGTATAGATGGTCGACCCATGATAGAATTGTTGAAGAGAGGTTTATAGATGTTGATAGTGTAGGGAATGTTGATACCAGAAAGTCACTTTCCAGGTTTTTTTTTTTTTTTTTTTTTTTTTTTTTTTTTTTTTTTTTTTTTTTTTTTTTTTTTTTTTTTTTTTTTTT
>Ga0099824_1009290_pt1 | contig 12169 bp, 5 predicted proteins | sample SiratrowhiteBW_FD_76837 | JGI IMG/M metagenome (GOLD analysis project Ga0099824, IMG submission 76837) | Root nodule microbial communities of legume samples collected from California, USA - Siratro white BW | ecosystem: Host-associated > Plants > Roots > Nodule | place: USA: California... | reverse complement strand
TTATAAAAAAAAAAATATATATATATATATATATATATATATATATATATATATATATATATATATATATATATTAAATACTGAAAATGTTTTAGGCTGAGTTTAAGAGGGGGGTGAATTGAACTTTGAAAGATTTCTCCCAATTTAAACCTTTGAAAATAGTTTTCGCAATTTGAAAAACTTTATTTAATCTTGGTGCTAAAGATATAAGGTGCAGTAAAGAAATAAATTGATTCAAGGCACGGATGAATCAATTTGTTGTATAGGCAGATAGAAGATTTCAAACAGCACACACAACAGATTCACAATTTTACAGCAATACCTTAAGCAGATCAACTTCACACAATTCCTAAAGCAATATTACACTAAGAAAAGAATCACACAAAATTCCAAATTTGAATGAGAGCAGAGAAGAACACAATTACAAAATACAAATTTGAAACACCTAACACAGCACTACACTGATTTCAGTCAATATTAACAAATCTGATAAAGTTTCCTAACACCAGCAATTAATACAGACTTGAAAATTATTTAGAATGTAGATTCAATTATTCAGTTATACCAAGAACACAGAACAAGAATACAAATTCTGCAGTATTACAACAATTCAGCCAAAGTTCCAATTCTTTGTAAAATCACAGATTCAGAATCTTATATGTATTACAGATTTAGAAAAGAACCAATCTGATAAGCAAGATTTCTTTGACAGCTACAGCAGATTTATCAAAAACCAATATAGAATTCAAGTTACAATACACAAATCAATATCCAGCAGAGAACTTAAACCAGTTTTATCAAGATTACAAGAAATTAATTCAATCTTTCAATTAAATTCAATATGCAATGCAAGAACAAATCAAGAATATGAGAGAAGGGTTTAAGAAGAAGAGACACAATCAATTTTATACTGGTTCACCCTTCCCAAGGGCTACGTCCAGTCTTCTCTGCACCACTTGCAAAGAAAGTTCCACTAACTCAATTAATTGTTCACATACAATTAATCACCCAATTCCTACTCCCCGTAGAAATCAAGAACTCTGCTAAATTGATCAACTGCTCCCCGCAGCTCCCAATCAATTTCAGCAGAAACACCAGGCTAACTCCTATAGCCCAAACCAATACAATTGTTCAATGATTATCACAGAATTACAATGAATACAACACAAATCTTGATTCAACCAGGATCAAGAAAGGTTGAGAAAACTCCCTGATTGGCGCAGAAAGAAAGGCCTGTACACAGTCTTGAAGAAACCCAGTAGCACACCTTAGTCAAGATTGATTCTTCAAGTAAAAACCCTCTTTCGAAAATGATTAGTATGAAACAGCAATTCTCTCACAGTAGTTCTCACAAAATGAATTTCAAAAGATTGTGTTTTCGCAAAAATGTTTCTATTTCTATTCTTTCTTCTTTTTTCGCACTTGAAAGCCCACTGTATTATAGAAGAAGAACTCAAACCAGATTTTAGAAAACAGTTAATTCAGTTATGCTCAAACCGAATAAATTGATTCGGCTTAACCTGAAATCAGTTTATAATAGTTCAGTACTTTATTTTCCAAAACTGTTTTTAACCAAAGTTAAATCTTGTATGGTTTGATTTAAATCATTTAGACCATATGCTAATGAATTTCTCCTTAGATGTGCATAGATTCTCTTTCACAACCAATCACACTCACTCACACTAAAACAAAGCCTAGAACACACTTCCATTTGCTTGCTTTGGCTTGCTAGGCATGTCTTGCATGACTTCATCAAATCCTTTAGTATTGTGAGAATACTAACAAATACAATATTAAAAAGCATATACAAATCCTTTTACACTATGTCTTCCTTAAGCCCTATTGAAAAATAAAAAATTGACTTATGCATGCAAATAATTCAATTTACAATGATGATGTTACATGGTAGCTTGGGAGGAAAAATAAAGAGGGCTTTAATAGGACAAAAAAAGAAGAAAAAATAGTTGGATTGGTGTGACACAACTTGACCTCTTCAATTTTTACAGGAATTATCATACAAGTAATATTTCATCATTAATAATTATTTTCTTAACAGTTGCACATGCAAAGCCATTAATATAGCTTAGAAAATATTTAAAATTGATTTATTCCACTGATTAAGTGTTTTAATATTGTTGTAACCAAATCAACCAGATATTTTCCTACAACATTAAAATTGTCAAGAAATAACTAAATTAAAATTATTTTAGAAGAAATAATTAAATTAAGATGGCATATATGAGTACTTTTAGTTTTATATCTATTTATTATATGAAATTTGTAATTTGTTTCCTATAATTATAAATTAACTTTTGTTTTAGCTCATAGGAATTTCTATGCTCTAGTCATATACTTGATAAAATTTGATTTTTAGTTCCTATAGCTTGAAAGTCTATGTGTAACCTTGGTAATAATAGATTATTGGTTTATTTTACTTTATTATATTTCATATTATATACACTATTATGTTTACTATTTTACTATTTATATCATTATTTTATTATTTTAATATTATAATATAAGATATTTTGATGATTACACTAATTAATAGATTAAAATATGATTATTATTTAAGTGTATATTTTTTATTTTAATTCTTTTTCAAAATATATAGTATAAGATTAAAAATAAAATACACAATGTGAAAAATATAATTAAAATTGTAAATATAATAAATAAAAATGACATAATTTTAAAATTAATTAAAACACTAAAATAGAAACAAAATAGAAAGTTGATTTTATCAATAAAATGAAATAAAAATTTATGTAAAATATCATATCTAAATATCTATTTGTATAATCTTATATTTATTTTCTACTTTATAATGTATAATTATTTATATATTTATATTTATATAAATTAATTACTTGATAGGTATCAAAACATTTAGTCCTTAGGAAGACCTGAAAGTTGTGAGTTTATTGTGTTTCTTCTATGTGTAGATTTTTTAAATTTAATTTAGAGACATAGATAAGATGTTTCTAGTTGAATGTTTGACCATGATCATTGAAATTTTGATTATGGTTGATTGTGGTGAATGAGGATGAAATTATTAAAAAAAAAAAGAATCTTGATGAAGTGGTGAGGGTGCACACTCATGATTTAATCAAGATTGATTTCTATCTTAAGGTTCCATGTTTAGAATATCTTTAAAAAGTTATGTTTTGTATTATTAGTCCTATTTTATATGAAATTGGATGTTAGACATAAATTATAAGGTGTGTAAAGTGTTTCTTTAGTTTTTTGATAATATCGGTAGACACAACTTTTAAGTAAATTTGAGATGTTTACTTTTGAAGGATATTAGATCTCAATAGAACTGTTATATTTTTGTTTGTTATATTATAGAATTTATTATGTGAGATGTCAGTTTAGTGGTTCAACTTGGGTGATGGAGGAAACCCTTAGGGTGTGTTTGGATTGGGGAGTGGATTTGAGGGAGTGAATTTGAAATGATTTGAGATGAAAGTGTGTGAAATGTCTGGTTGTTTTGATTAAGGGGAAGATGATAAGATTTGAGTGAAAAGTTTGTGAAAGTTCGTGAATGATGTGATAGATATAATAATATTTTAATATTTTTTTAATATATAGTATTTTAAAATTAAAAAAATATTTTTATAATTAAAAATAAATTATAATTTATTTATTTAATATAATTAATAATATTTAAAAATTATAAAAAAATTAACTTAAGTAATTATTTAAAAAAATTATCTTTTTATAAAATATATTAATTTATAAATTAAAACTGATTAATGTTTTAAATATAAAATTAAAAATTTTTAAACTACTTTTAATAATAAATTTAAATATTAGTACTTATATTTAATAAATTATAACTATTTTTCTATTATTATATAACAATAATACTATTATTATATAATATTTTTATTAAAAAATATATAATATTTATTATTATTACTTTTAAATATTATTTATTATTATATTATATAAATTAATATATATATATATGTATATTAATATATTATAATAATTAATTATAAAAAATAATTTTTTTATTTTTATAATTATTATCTATAATTTAGTTTTTAATTTTAAAATATTTTATTTTTATAATTATTTGAATTTTATTTATTATTTTATAAGTTAGAAAAGTAATTTTCGTTACAAACCTGCTCTTGCGAGTAAAGAAAGTTTTAAGAGATTTTTTTTTATTTTTCGTGAAATTTGTTCTGATTTTTCCAATTTCACTCTTCTTTCTCCGCTTGCTATGTTTTCGTCGTTGAAAACAAACACACCCTTAAAGTGTGTGTGAGAGTGGAATCTTTAGTGAGACTCCTCTTTTCTTTCCTTTCCTGATAGAAAAGTGAGATGTGAATGAGTGGGAGGGACATTCTTAAAATTTTTCTCTTTATTTATTTATATTCACAAAATTTATCTCTTTTTCTCTTTTTTATTTTGTTTAAAAAAATATATATTTAGTTTCTTTTTCTATTTTTATTTATTTTTTTATATTTTTAATTTTAAAGTTTATTTTATTTTCATATTCATTTTTTGTTTTTTTTAACTTTATTTTTATTTTATTTTTAATTATTATTTTGTGAGGGTTAAGAGTTAGGAAAAATAAGAAAAAGTAAGTGTGTGGGAAGGAGTTTTAAAGCTGTCAAAATAATTACAATTTTAATGGAGAAAAGAAAAAAAGAGAAGAATCGTTAGATTCATATTAATAACCTTTCTTCATTATTTATTATAAAATCTTCCACAATTTCATCTCTTCAGATGTTATAGAAGTTATCATAATATTTCATTAACAATAATTATTTTCTTAACAATTTGAAATATAAAGACATTAATGTAACATAATAAATTTGAACAAATCTGATTTATTTTTGTTGATTAAGTTTTTCTAGATTGCTACAATTAGATCAACCGGATTCTTTTGCTATAACATTGGAGTTCTCTTCCTCGTATGTCTGGTAAGAAATAATTAAATTAAAACTATTTTAGAAAAAATAATTAAATTAAGGTTGCACATATAAGTAATTTTAGTTTTATATTTATTTATTATATAATTTATATTTATAAAATATTCATGTTTATATCTCATATTGTTTTATAACGTTTTACTGTTATTATTAACCAATGGACATAGACTAAGACGAAAAAATAAATAAATCTGTGGGTTTAATTTATTAATCTGAGAATAGATAACGAACATGCTAGGAATAACTCATAGACTCAGTTGAAATCAAATCAGGCACATTGCAAGGAGTAGGAATTGATATATTCAGTTTTAATTAAGATAAATAATATTTACTCGGTATTATATTTACCAAGTATAATAACTGTAGTTATAAATATTTGACTTTTTAATTAAATTATTGTTTTAATTAACACTTTGGTTCCTATATTTATATACTAACTTTTGTTTTAGTCCATATACATATGAAATTTCTATGTTCTAGTCATATACTCGATAAAATTTGTCTTTTACTTGAAACTCTACACGTCATCCTTATGCAAACAACTTTTTGTTTTGATTTATACGGCCAACTATGAACATTTAAAGTTAGTTCTTTAGATAAAAATATTCAGAACATTGTTTTTTTTTTTCACTTTTGCATCTCTTGTTATTACAACGATTGATTTCAGAAAGAATTAGTTAGGTCCTCTTCCTCCAACTTCATTTATTTATACAATATTTCTAATAGTAAAGGATGCGATGACGATGGTGTAAATATGTAATGTAGAATATCATCTCAAATATATTTATATTACTTATTATTGTTTTGATTGAAAAAGTGGATTTGAGAGGGTGGATTTTAATAAATTTGAGTGATTGTATGTTGATGATAAGTTTGTTTGGATTAATGCATAGATGATGAAATTTGAAGGAATTTAACAAGAATGTTTGTCAAAGTTTGTAAATGAGTTGATAAGTGTTATTAATTTTTTTTATTTTTTAATTAATATATTTGTGAAATTATCATTTGACCCTTGTGAAATAAGATGATAAAAGATTAAATATAATAAATAAAAACAAATGTCACTAGAGAACAAAAACCTACAAACAAACGTATAATCAATTCATCGATTATAATCTGAAAAATATACAAATAATTGATTATCTATACACCATAATCGATTATGGCCACAAAAAAATACCTATAATTGATTATCTGTATGCCATAATCGATTTTGGCAAAAGAAAAACTTATAGTCGATCATATGGCACCCATAATCGTAGCTCATCTATTCTCGTCAATTACTTAAACCAAACGCAGATCATTCTCGAAGATCTAAATCTGCTAAAATTGAGTCATGGAGATCTGTTGGGAGAATCCGAGAGGGCAAACCCTGGGGAGACAAACAAGAATGAGACAAGAGCCAACCCATATAAGGGAATGACGTCACCTTCAACCCAAAACCTTAAGGCTTTAGGTCTATGCGTCTTCTTTCTTATATATTGCTCAACTTTTTCATTCCTATCCCAATGTGGGACTTAGATTCACACTTGAATACCTAACAATCTCCTCCTCAAGTGAGAGTCCCTCCTCCACATTGATACACTCCCCCTCACTTGTATCATTGTTCATACAGTTATACGGGATACACTTGCCTGAAATCTCCATCAAGAAGACTTTCGATACAAGGTCAAACTGTATTCGTCCAAGCCACAAACCAACGACTCTGATACCACTTGTTGGGAGAATACGAGGGGGAAACCGGGGAGATCTCACAAGAATGGGACAAGGCTAAACATATAAGGGAATGACACCACCTTCAACCCAAAGCCTTAAGATTTTGGGTTGAAGGTGGTGTCATTTCCTTATGTGATTTGACTTAGTTCTTATTGTTTGAGATCTCCTCGGTTTCCTCCTCGGATTCTCCCAACAAGATCCTTTTATCCTAACACAATGTAAAAGATTTCCTTCAATTTTTTTGTAAAAAACTTTCTTCATCGTTTAAAGTGAATTGAGTTTTGATACGACATCTCAATTGAATTGCTTATTTTATCATGAATTTAAATACGTCGTCTTTTAAATAGTAAATATGATAACTAACATAAATTGAAAATAAGTATATATGAAAATAGAGTTTAGTTTCATATAAATTTTATAATAATCATTTATTTATTTATTACAACAGATTTATAAAACTAATTTAAAAGATAACATTTATTTATTTCAAACATGAATTTAGAATACAGATCAACACACCACATAAATTATTAGTTTTTTTTTTATCAAATTAGTATAATATTACTTTGTGATTGCGAAAATAGAAAAATTAAAAGAAAATTATGTATTTATGATTTCAAAATAAAAAATACGGGAAATTTGCTACCAGAGACAATGTAAATGATAATGCAAAACCTAATACAATGCAAAAACCAAAAATTATGCTTGGTAGTGAGAAAAAAAAAATTATATTGGCGTAAATTGGATGTTATCTTCAATAACTCTATCATCTTGTAACAAGCCTCTCTTGTTGCCGCAACAAGATATTTAGAGAAGTTAATTGTTGAATGAAGTAAAGGATAATTATTAAGTATGTGTGATAGAATTTAAAGAATATGATTTATATAATAAATTTATGATTTTATGTTTTGTTTATTTAGCTTAGTTGTGTATTTTAAATAGTTTTATATAATAAACACAGTTTTACAATAATCCTTGACTAATTTAATGATACAATAAACATTACTTTAAAAATATAACAATTTTTATTTATTATAGAATATAAACTTACAAAACATATGAAATTGCACAATACAATTTACTCTGTACTACATAAATAACCTGATATTATTATACATAAACATGTTTGTGTTTAAGAGTTAGAGCATTCTATTATTCTCCTTTTAGTTAAAATTTTTTATCATTTATAAAAAAAAAATGTAAGTTTATGAATTTTATTTAAAATAAAGACCTTGTGTTGTCTAAAGTTTAACTATAGCTCTATTTTGCATGTGTCTAAAGTTTATTAAGTTACAACTTTTGGTTTATGTAGCTTATGTTAGTATTTTTTTTTTTTATTATGTGAAAAACCTGTATTGTCTGTCTAGAACTAAGGTTAAGAATTTGAGAAAAATTTAAAGTAAAGAAATTTACTATGTCCTATTTTTTTATAGGGAAAATATATTAAATGCCAACATTGTAATATTGTATTTCTTATGAAATAAAGGAAAGCTATCTAGTTGAGTGCCCCCATTGATTTTTTCTCTATCGACAACTTTAAAAGCATTTGTGCCAAAACAACTCTTTTCTCAATCAAAGTTCAACTCCAAATATCCCTATCGGAATCTTAATATTAAGATAACCCCACATCTTTTATGTAATTGAGCTTGAATAAGGGTCAGTTTGTGGAACAACTAAAAAGTATTAAAAGAAGTGAAGGCTTTAATTGGGGTTTAGCCATTCTAAATTAAGGTTAAGGTTTCTTCTCAACTGAGTTTTGTCTTGTAAATGATAATTAGGTTGTTTTAATTTTTGAATTCAACATGTTATGTTTTCACTATATAATATTTAAATTTCTATCAATGAGAATAAAAAAGGCAAAATTGGTGTACTATTTTCTTCTATTTGTATTACTAGGTAGAATAATTTTAACATGTATCATTCATTATAAAATAAAACGTGAATTACTTACAAAAGAAATTACTGACAGATATTTTATTCATCAGTAAAATATCATTATTGATGGATTTTAGTTATGGAAAATTTTACAATCAATTTATTTATAGATTTAACGAAGGAAAAATCTACCATCAAATTATCTGTTGGTAAATTGACTAATTTACCGACGAATTAAATTCATCTGTAAATTCACTGTCAATTTACCAACAATCTGTAAAATTAGTGACGAATTTATTTCATTGATAATAATAATAAAAATAACAAATAACAATATAATAATAATATTAATAATGACAATAACAATAATTATAATAACAATGTGATTAATAATAATAGTAATAATAATAATAGTTATTGTAATTGTAATAATAATAATCATCACATCTCATAATAATAAGTATAATAATATTCATATTGTGAAAGAAAGATTTATTGGTGTAATGATTATGGGTTGTGTCAGATTACTGGAAGAACCTTACTTAAAACTATTAATAAAATAAGTAAAAATAGAATTAATAAAATAATAATAAGCTTCAAATACAATATTAAAAGTTATATACAGATCCTTTTGTAAATCTTCTTGCATCATGTCTTTGTGAAACTCTCTCAAATCAAAAATTGACTTATGCATATAAATTACTCAATTTGCAGTGAAAATGTGAAATGGAAGCTTAACACACAAAGTAAAGAAAGTTGTAATGGAAGAAATAAAGCTTCACTATTTATTACACAATCTTCCATAGCTCCACAGTCTTCAACTTTTGTAAAAGTTATATAAATGATATTTCATGATTAATAATTATTTTTTCTTAACAATCTGACATGCAAAATTGTCCAAGACAAATAATGCTCAAGGAAGTATAGCTAAGAGTAGTTAAAAAAAATACTCGATTAAGTCAGGAGTAACTTGGTAAAGAATACTTAATCGAGCCACGAGTGTTTTGAAAAAGAAAACTCTATAACGGGGTTAACTAGGAATGACTGCAATTCAAAAAAATACTCATTGAGCCAAGAGCAGCTTAAGAAAGGATACTTAACTTACGAGCCGAAATAATACTCAGTTAAGTTAAGAGTGACTTGTGTTAAGAAAACTCAATTAATCCAGGAGTGAATTATGTTAAGAATACTTAAGGGATTAACCAAAAGTAGCCACAAGTCCAATAATACTTGAAATGTACTTTGCTGCATTGATCTGCCTAATGAAATTTAATTTGTTGATTAAAATCTATATGTAGTCTATTGTAATAGATAAATAAATGAACCCCTATAAATTAATGTGTGTATTTCTTTATTTCCTAATCTCTACATTACATGTTATTGTTGTTTGTACTCATTGAAGAATAAAAGTTATTATCAAAATACTAATTTGAAAATTACCCCTTATTTGATTATTTATTTAAGATCTCAATTTGCATTAATCATGATCTATCAAATACAAAAAAAAAAAAATACAATATGATTATTTATTAAAGAAATACCTTGATTAAGGATTCAATAAAATTAACTGGTTGCATCTGATATAATATATTAGACAAATATGTTACAATATAATCTTTTAATAAACTAAATCATCACATCTTTTAATAGAATGCTGTTAGAAATTTGCTTTTGAAACTGTACATTGATCTGTTTTGGGTTTCCTTATATGTCTTTAATTAGAAATATTTTCTTTTAATTCTTAGAATATTCACTCAGTAGATGTTAAGAGATTTTAATTTGTAGGAGTTATTGATGTAAGCTATTGATGGCTCAGAAAAAAAATAACAATATGGGAGTTTAATTAGAGGTGAAGCTGAGTTGATATTAATATAGGGTTAGAAATTGAAGAAGGGGAAGAGAAGTGAAAAGTGGAGTGAATAGGGAGAGTCTGACCTTTCAAAGCCAGGAGAAAAAATTTTGTTACTGCTTTTGTTCAAAACTGTTCCTGTTATTTTCAATTACAGACTCAAATTCATTCATAATATTATTCAGTTACTTCAATTATCTATAGTTTTTATTGTTTTATCATGAAATACATTGTTACATAACCAGTTACATTTCAGAGGAAGGAGAAATATAAATAAAATAAAATAAAAGTCATTAAATATGAGAGTTAATTAGAGGTGAAACTGAGTTGTTATTAATATGGGATTAGAAAGAGAGGAAGGGGAAGATAATTGGAAAGTGGAGTGAATAAGGAAAGTCTGACCTCTGGAAAGCCAGGAGAAAAATTTTGTTACTTGTTCAAAACTGTTTATCTTTGTTCCTCTATTATTTTCAATTACAGACTCAAAATTATTCAAAATATTATTAGAATATTATTCGATTACTCCAATTATCTATAGTTTATGTTGTTATTATCATCAAATTGATAAAATAGTATCAAAAGTCAAAGTTTATTTAGTTCGGAACACACTTTTGGAAATCTATTTATTTATTTTAATTAAAAAATTTGGAAATCTATTTATTTATTTTAATTAAAAAAATGATAAAAAGTATATTAAAGTATATTAAAAATACTCCAAAACTTAATTCCATATCCATTAAACTCAATAACCCTTGTTTAAAAAAACTGAAGTCCTACATTAATTTAAGTCAAAACTTGTAAAATAATGTAAATAAAAGAAACTTTTCTTTTAAGTCAGTCCCAAGAGGTTGAGATTCAATATTGAATTTCAAAATCTTGAAAATAGTACCATACAATTAACATATTAAACATGTAAAAGGTAATTTTATTTTAAGTTTATTTTTAACTTTTAATCTCTTGTTAATTCATTAGTTAACTTTAAGGTGTATAAAATATTAAAAGTTTGAATGTCATTTTATGTTATTGAAATACAGACAAAAACACACACATATATATATATATATATATATATATATATATATATATATATATATATATAATATTTTAAGAAACAAAACTTAAAGTATAACTCTTAAAATATTTTTAATTGTTTAATTAAAACAAAAGTTTTTCAATGATAACACATGTGAACTTTAATTAAATACTTTAATTAAATAATACTTTTGAAAATATTTGAATATTGTCCAATAAAGAAAGATAGTTTGGTTACTTATAGTAAAAGTCTTATATTAAATTATTTTTAAGCTCAACGAAAATTATAAATACAATTTTTTTATTAGCAACTTTTTCCATTTCATCTCATCTCACAAAACCTTTAAATCTAAACCTGTAAAATAAAATAATTTTCTCTATTTTCCCACCGGAAAAATTCAAAATTATTCTGGCAGGTAAAAGAAAGGTTTGGTAATGAGCAATCACTCACTCAATCGTTCTCTCTCGACAGTTTCAGTTGGTACAGTGCGTGCACAGAACACGGACACAACAGATAGATACAACTCTACTGTTTTATTTTACCTCTTTTCATTTGTGTTTTCTTTTCTTTTCTCATTCATCATTACCGTTTCGTTTTGTTTTAGTTGCCTCTTCCTCATTCCTTTTTCAAACCTCGAAACTAAACAAGTTTTTTTTTTTCTTTTTTTTTTTTTTTTTTTTTTTCTTTTTTTTTTTTTTTTTTTTTTTCTTTTTTTTTTTTTTCTTTTTTTTTTTTTTCTTTTTTTTT
>Ga0099824_1009286_pt1 | contig 12171 bp, 4 predicted proteins | sample SiratrowhiteBW_FD_76837 | JGI IMG/M metagenome (GOLD analysis project Ga0099824, IMG submission 76837) | Root nodule microbial communities of legume samples collected from California, USA - Siratro white BW | ecosystem: Host-associated > Plants > Roots > Nodule | place: USA: California... | reverse complement strand
GACGAAGTAATGGTGATTGACGGACATAAAGGCGAAGAAACTATTGAAGGCCCAAAATTCTACAAGCGAAATGGATATTATTACATTTTTGCTCCCGCAGGTGGCGTTCCAACAGGATGGCAGACGGTTTTAAGATCGAAAAATGTTTTCGGACCTTATGAAAAAAAGAAGGTTCTAGAACAAGGTTCGACCGCTATAAATGGTCCGCATCAAGGTGCTTGGGTTACGACACAGACAGGAGAAGACTGGTTTTTTCATTTTCAAGATAAAGAAGCTTACGGAAGAATTGTGCATCTACAGCCAATGAAATGGGTAAACGACTGGCCGGTTATGGGAGAAGATTTTGATAAAAACGGAATTGGCGAACCCGTAACAACTTACAGAAAGCCAAATGTCGGCAAAAAATATCCTATAGAAGTTCCGGCAACTTCAGATGAATTTAATGAACCTAAATTGGGATTGCAATGGCAATGGCAGGCCAACAAGCAAACCAATTTCGGATTTCCGACAAGTTTAGGATATCTGAATCTGTTTTGCAACACTACGACAGCAAACATTTTTAATGCGCCAAATGTATTGCTGCAAAAATTTCCGGCAGAAGAGTTTACCGCTACAACAAAACTGACTTTTAATTCGAGGCTAAAAGGCGAATCAACAGGTTTGATTGTAATGGGATTAGATTACAGTTTTCTATGTTTTAAAAATGTTGATGGAAAACTATACTTGAATCAGAAAACGGGAACTTTTGACAAAACGGTTTCAGAAACGGGAACAAAACCAATTTTAATAGAAAGCAATACGATTTACCTTAGAGTTCAAATAAAGAAAGATGGAATGTGCAGTTTCTTTTACAGCTTAGACGATAAAAATTATCAGTCTATCGGAAATGATTTCAAATCTAGAGAAGGAAAATGGATTGGTGCCAAAGTCGGACTTTTTGCTTTAGGCGAAGAAATAAAAAATGATTCTGGAAATGTTGAAGTAGATTGGTTTCGAATCACGAAATAAAAAAAAGTGTAAAAAAGGAAGAAAAAGGGGAATTTTTAATTTTTTTCAAAAAAACGGCTTTCATAATTTGATTCTGCTGAACGAAAATTAAAAAGAAATATCAAAATACATTTCGTAAGAAAAAGACTTCTTAAATATGTGTTTAAATGATTTTTCTTACAATTGCATTGAAAATAAGCTTAATTTTTCACTTTTTAGAAGATAAAATAGTTTCTTACAACAAAGCATTAAAAAACATTAAATGATGCAATTAAAAAAAACAGCTTTAATGCTTATTCTATTTTTAAGCATTGGAATTCATGCTCAAACAACCTACAAAAGATGGCCCGACATTATTCGTAAGAGTGATGCTGCTTGGTTTGCAACAGCTGATGCAAAAAGAATAGCCGAAAACGTATTGCTCTACCAAAGAGATATTGGAGGCTGGCCAAAGAATATTCAGATGCAGGATGAACTGAGCGAAAAGCAGAAAAAAGATGTAATGGCACTCAAAAAAACGGCCGTAGAAACGACAACAGACAACGGAGCAACTTGTCAGGAAATGCTTTTTATGTCTAGAATGTACGCACAGGTAAAAGACGAACGCTACCGAGAATCTTTCTTAAAAGGATTAAATTATTTGCTTGAAGCGCAGTATGCAAATGGAGGATGGCCTCAGTTTTATCCGTTAAAAAAAGGCTATTATACTCATATTACCTACAATGACGATTCGATGGTGAATATTATGAATGTCATAAAAGCTGTAGCAGATGAATCGGATTATTACAGTATAAAACCATCAAAAGAAGTTGTAGAAAAGTGCAAAAAAGCATTTGATAAAGGAATCGACTGCATCTTAAAAACACAATACAAGCAAAACGGAGTTCTTACCGCGTGGTGCGCACAGCATGACGAAGTTACATTGGCTCCCGCAAATGCTAGAGCTTTTGAATTGGCTTCACTTAGCGGTTACGAATCGGCAAAAATAGTCCTGCTTTTAATGTCGATTGACAAGCCTTCAAGAGAAATGGTAACGGCTGTAAAAAGTGCTGTGGAGTGGTTCGAAAAGACTAAAATTACCAATTTAGAAGAAAAAAGAGTCCTAAATGACGCTGGAAAAATTGTAGACAAAAAAATGATTCCAACAGCAAATGCTAAACCTATTTGGGCAAGATTTATGGATTTGGAAACCAATGAACCTTTCTTTTGCGATCGCGACGGAATCAAGAAAAAATCATTAGATCAAATAGGAGCAGAAAGAAGAAATGGCTATTCTTGGTATACAGACGCACCGCAGGAAGTATTGAAAAAATTTCCAGAATGGGCAGTTAAAAACGGCACTAAAGTAGGCGCTTCCGAAAAGAAAAATATAAACTATATTACCGTCGCACAAGACGGTTCAGGCGATTACACCAAAATTCAGGATGCCGTTTATGCAACTCCTGCTTTTCCGTATGAGAAAGTGACAATATTTGTAAAAAACGGAACCTATAACGAGAAAGTCCGAATTCCAGAATGGAATACCAACGTGATTTTACAAGGCGAATGCAAAGAAAACACCATCATTACCTTTGATGATAATTTTTCGAAAATTGCACTGGGAAGAAACAGCACCTTTTATACCTACACGCTTTTGGTTGAAGGAGACGATTTTTCGGCATCAAACCTAACCATAAAAAATACTTCGGGAGAACGCGGACAGGCTATAGCATTGTCGGTTACGGCAAATCGCGCCAAAATAACAAACTGTAATCTTTTAGGTAATCAAGACACTTTATACCTATCAGGAAAAGAGGCCAAACAATATTTTAAAAACTGTTATATCGAAGGCACAACCGATTTTATTTTTGGAGGCGCAACAGTTTTGTTTGAAAACTGCACTATTCACAGCATCAAAAGTTCGTATATCACAGCTGCTTCAACTCCAGAAGGAACGCCGTTTGGATTCGTTTTTAAGAACTGTAAACTGACAGCAAATCCAGAAGCAAAAGACGTTTATTTAGGAAGACCATGGCGCATTTATGCCAAAACGGTTTTTATTAATTGCGAAATGGGTAGCCAAATTAAGCCAGAAGGCTGGGAAAACTGGTCGAAACCCGAAGCGGAAAAAAATGCCTTTTATGCCGAATACAATTGCACAGGCGAAGGCTTTCAGCCATCAAAAAGAGTAAAATGGTCACATCAGCTTTCTAAAAAAGAAGCGGCGCAATATTCTATTGAGAACATTCTTAAAGATAAGATTGGAGCGTGGTATTTTTAGTATTCAGTCGCAGTCTCAGTTTACAGCGCAAACTGTAATGCTATGTGGTTAATTTTTTAACGCAAAGCACACAAAGATACGCAAAGAACACAAAGTTTTTGTAAAGGAGACAAAGTTCGCAAAGATTTTCACGTAGAGACGCGATTTTTTACCGCAAAATTTTATTTTAACACAAAGTACACAAAGAATACGCAAAGTTCACAAAGATTTGATAAAGAAGACAAAGGACACAAAGCATATCGACAAAGCTCTGTGTCCTTTGACAAAGTAAATAAAGAAAAAAACTTAGCGACCTTTGCGGTATAAGAAAAGAAAAAATAAATCTGCATAATCTGCTAAATCTGCGAGAGTAAAATTTTCATGCTCCCGATGGCTATCGGGATAAAAAAGATCAAAGCAGATTAAAAAGATTATTTAGAATTAAATCTGCGTGAAACAAAAAAATAATATTTAAAAAATGAATTTAAAATATCTTCTCTTAATACTTATTACTAGCACCTGTTTTGCACAAAACGCAGATTTTCCGTCAGCAAAAGTCGATTCTATTGTAAAGAACATAAAGCTTCCAGAAATTCCTTCTTTTCAAATCAATGTGACGAAATTAGGAGCAAAAGGAGATTCTGTTTCAGACAATAAAAAGGCTTTTGATAAAGCGATGGCATTGTGTAAAAAGAACAATGGCGGAACTATTATTGTTCCAAAAGGAATCTATAAAATAAACGGACCGATTCATTTGGTAAGCAATGTAAATCTGAAGCTGGAAAAAGGAGCCAAAATAACATTCAGCGACAATCCAAAAGACTATTTGCCAATGGTTTTAACGAGCTGGGAAGGAACAATGCTGTACAATTACAGTCCGCTTATTTATGCTAACAACTGCACCAATATTGCCATTTCTGGCGAAGGAACTATTGATGGAGAAGGAGGAAAGACATGGAAAACCTTTAAGGCAAAAGAAAACGAAGGCAAAAACCGAAGCCGTGATATGAATCATAATAACGTGCCATTGAGCGAAAGAAAATTTGGAGAAGGCTACTTTTTAAGACCGCAGATGATTCAGTTTTTAAACTGCAAAAACATTTTAGTCGAAAATATCAGAATCGAAAACTCGCCATTCTGGTGTCTGCACCTTTTAAAATCAGAAAGCATAACCGTTCGCGGCATAAGCTATAAATCACTAAATCATAATAACGACGGAATCGATCCCGAATACGCAAAAGACGTTTTAATTGAAAATGTAACTTTTGATAACGGAGACGATAATGTTGCCATAAAAGCAGGAAGAGACCATGAAGGAAGAGCCAATACAGCCACGCCAAGCCAAAATATTGTTATTAGAAACTGCAATTTTAAAGGACTGCACGGCGTCGTAATCGGCAGCGAAATGTCAGCTGGCGTGCAGAATGTTTTTGTAGAAAACTGCAAAACAGTGGGATATTTAAAAAGAGGCATTTATTTAAAAACCAATGCAGATCGTGGCGGATATATCAAAAATATATTTGTTAGAAATATTCAATTAGACCAAGTAGAAGATTGCCTTTACATCACAGCAAATTATCACGGAGAAGGAAAAGGCTATCAATCGGATATATCAAATGTATATTTCTCAAATATTACCTGTAACAAAGCATCAGAATCGGGAATTGTAATTCAAGGATTCGCAGACAAAAAAATCAAGAACATAGCATTAAAAAACATAGAAATAAAAGAAGCTAAAAATGCCTTGTCAAACGAAAATGCAGAAAACGTCTTGATGACAGATGTTTTTATAGGCAAAAGAGCAACAGTGCCGACAGCAGTTTCGAAGCATTAGTTTTTTTCAAAGGTTCAAAGGTTCTGAGTAACAAAGGTTCAAAGTTTTTTACCGCAAAGCACACAAAGAAAGCGCAAAGTTCGCAAAGATTTTCCTGTAGAGACGCACAGCAGTTCGTCTACACAAAGAGAATCGACAAAGCTTTGTGTCCTCTAGACAAAGAATAGAAACAAAAAAACTTAGCGAACTTTGCGTAAACCTTAGCGTGCTTTGCGGTAAAAAAAAACTCAACAGTAAATAATAAAAAATGAAAAAATACATCATCCTAACATTTCTCATCACCACAGTTTGTTTCGCACAAAAAACATCCCTGTATTGCATTGGCGACTCCACAATGGCCAATAAAAAAGACCCAGAAAAAAATCCAGAACACGGCTGGGCGCAGGTATTGCAGCCCTTTTTCAACGAAAACGTAACCGTAATCAACAAAGCCGTAAACGGACGAAGCACCAGAAGCTTCATCAACGAAAAACGCTGGGATTCTATTTACAATAAGCTGAAAAAAGGAGATTATGTCTTTATCGAATTCGGGCACAACGACCAGAAAATAGAAGACTCTACACGTTATACAAACCCGCATACCGCTTACAGATACAACTTGATTCGTTTTGTAAAAGAAAGCAGAGAAAAAGGCGCAATTCCGGTATTATTAACCTCAATTAGCAGACGCAACTTTAACGAAAAAGGCGTTTTAGTCCCAACACATGGCGATTACCCTTTAGAAACCCGATTGGTTGCCCAGGAATATAATGTGCCTTTTATAGATTTGGAATATTACACCGAATTATTGGAACAGTCTTACGGCCCAGAAAAATCAAAACAGCTTCATCTTCATTTCAAAGCAGGAGAAAATGCTTTTTACGATAAAGATAAAGCTGATGATACGCACCTTTCATTATTAGGAGCCAATAAAATTGCTGAAATTGTAATTAACCAAATTAAGCTCTCGAAAGACCCTTCGTTAAAGAATCTTAAAAACGGAATCAAGTAATGATTTCCTAGCTTATCAATTAAAAATTAAAAATTAAAAATTAAAAATTAAAAATTAAAAATTAAAAATTAAAATTATCAATTACCAACCATCAACCATTAACCATCAACAATCAACAATTAGCCATCAACAATCAACAATCAACAATCAACAATTAACCATCAACCATCAACAATTATCAATTATCAATTATCAACTCATAATTCATAACTCATAATTCATAACTAAAAAAAACTTTTGTCCTAAAATACAATTATAAAAACTTCTAGGAGCAATTTAGATATTCAGATTAAAAGATATTTGCAACTGTAAAATAATAATCTGGTTGTGAAATTCTCAGATGATTGTTTACATTTTTTACAAGCCATAACACGAAGGAGAAAATTTCTTATTTTCTCCTTTTTTTTTATGCAATTACCATTTATACAGGTGTTTACTGTAAAAATGGCAATTTCAATTGCAATAATCCCCCTTAAATCAAATAGGTAAGTATTTTATTATATATTTTATAACATGTTGCAAAATAAAAGGTTTCATTTTATAAAATGAAACCTAATTAACTGTTTATCAATAGTATGTATAAAAGAAAAAATTTAACTTTATACTAATAAAATCTCTTTTACGCCTTTAGACTAACACAATAGCCTAGAAAGCTTAGGCTCTTCCTCCTTTGCCAATAGTTATTAGAATATACTTTACTTCTTCTAAAAGCCTTTAAGTAAAAATACACGTTAATTTTTCGAAATTTTTTAGCAGTTGAGAGTGGCTCGAGTAGCCGCTTTAAGGAGATATCCTAAATCTTTTTTATCTCTATAATGTTGAATTGACAAGAGTAAGATCCAAAATAAATGACTTTTAAATATATTTTGTTTTACGCCTGTATAGTGATATTTTATTTTTTTCTGCTGGTTCAAATAGTCCAGACCAGTCTTTTGTTTGGGTAATGCATTGATTTATATAGGAAATAGATTATGTTGTAAATGCTTTTTTTAACCATTTTGTTTCAAATTTGAACAAATATGTCTTAATCTATTATTCTAAAACCTTTTACAGGCAAAATGAATTGTAAAATAAAAGGAATTTTGCACCAATATTTACTAGTATCAAATTTATTAAAAACTAATAATTGAAAGTAATCATTTGTGAAACAGTCATTTATCTATAATTCTGGATTTGTGGTTTGTTTTAAATTCTTTTTAATTTAAAAAACGATTTATGAAAACAAAATTTACATTCGTTTTGTTGTTATTATTGTTTGCGATGGGGCAGTCTTTTGCGCAAGTATTGCTAAATACTGCTCCCGTATCTTACCAACCCTCTATTTTAACGCAAGGAGGTGCACCAGGCACCTATAGAATGGACGTGGTAAACAACAATGCAGTTACGGTTAGCGGGGCGACTTTTACCCTTACCCTTCCAGCTGGGATGGAATATGTGTCGGGTTCAATTGCATCAGCAATTGAATCTAATATTAGTAACCTGCAAAAGCCAGTTTTTACTTTAAATAATATCCTTGCAGGAAGTACATTGACCGTTACATTTAATGCCCGAATTAATTGCGGCTTTACTGGAGGTACGATAAGTTATGCTACAACGGGAACCAATGCCACGGCCTCAGCGACCAGTCCGGTAGCCGGTAATACACCCGCACCGGCTTTTGCCTTTTCGTCTGTGCCGAGCCCTCAGGCTCTATCTTTACAATTGGCGACCAATGGTACAAGAACTGTTAAGGTTAAAAATAGTGGAAATGTTTCTGTTTCTACTGTCTATATTGAAACTACGACTGTAAATGGATCCCAATCTCCAAATTACAAAGTAATGGCAACCAACAATGGAACATTGTCTGTTATAACCAATGGCTTTCGTATTGCCTTAACAGGTACTGCGCTTCAAAATGCGATTACAACTTCTGTTGGAGTTGCTGACGCCAGTTTTGATGGCGGTGAAGAAATAACCCTTGTGTTAACAGAACAAATTTTAAGCTGTGCCACAGGTATTAGTATTCCTTTAACTTTTAAGGCAGGGACGCCAGATACAAAAAATAATTTTTGTTACTCTGATACTTCTACAGCTTCAATCGTAACACCGGCGAGCAGCGCCGCTATTTCGCTTACCCGTCTTACGGGAACAACATGGCCAACTTTCTGTGATAATGGTAAAGTGTCTTATGTTATTAAGAATGAAGGTGTTGGTGCCCAATCAAGTATTTATAATATAAAATTACCTTGGAGTACAGGTTATGCAAATTCAGCATTAGCACCCAATGTAGAGCCTGCGGGTAATTATACGATTAATAAAGTATCAATTAATGGCATAGATGTAACTAGTTTAGTTTTAAAACGCAATGGTACAGGTAGTAGTGTTTTGATTCCAGGACAGGCCAATTGTTTTGTAATAGATTTGGCTGGACTGACTAGTGCTTATGGTTCAGTTTTGCAGAGCTTAGACAATGACGGCAAGTATGATGACTTAGCGGCAGGACAAAGTTTCCAATTGGATTTTGAATACGGTTTTAATATTTCTTCTTTTAAAACCTGTAGTTTAAATAGTTTTCCTTTACCATCTACTGGAGGAGATTATTTTTCTTTAGGAACTTCTTTTGTGGATCAATGTGGTACAAGAACAACCAAGACCAATTATACTACTGGTGTTATTGGTAGTTATACAGCGCCTACTTTTCAGGTAGGATCCCAACAGTATAATTCGTTTTCGGCTAGTTTGAGTAAAGTTGCCTTAAACCCTGGAGACAAAATAACATTAAGCACTAGCTTTGGGGGCACGTTGTCAGCTGCGTTGAGTCAGGGTTCATCCAAATTAATTAAGACTTTTACTTTTATATTGCCTGATGGTCTGGATTATGACCCTACTGGAACTACCCGTTTTATTTGGAGTACTTCTGGATCAAGTTCTGTAATTCCTACAAGTTCTATAAATTACAATGCAGCAACTAAAACATTAGTATTGACGCCTTTAGCTACTTTAACAGGGATAAATGCTAATAATGACGTTTTAGAAATTCCTTTAATGGTAGGTTCAGCGGGCCCTAATAAAACATTGCAGTATAGTGCCACAATTGGCTTTGTTGGATGTGGTGTAACAGTCCCATATGGATGCAACAACACTGCAATTAATTATGCTGTTTTAGATGGTGGCGGATGTCCAACAGTAGGAACTACTGGTTTTGATATGACACGTGCTACTTTTGGTTATGTTCCGGCACCAACCAATACCAATATCTGGTATACGCCAACAGCGTTTGTCAATGAAAACACACCTGGAATTAACCTGCATGGAGCAGTTTCTAAAGACAAAGTAAAAACTACTTTTACCGGCATTGTAAATTCGACCAATTTCACAGAGTTATGGGCTAGGGTAAAATATACTTCACTAACAACTAATCTCTCTCTTTCTAATTTCGATCCTTTGAGTGCCAATTTAACGGATGTTGCAGGAAGAGTTACCGTTACGAAAGCCTCAGACGGCAGTACTTTAAGCACTAATATTTTGGTTGGAGATATTTTATTTAGCTATGATTCTGGAACCAGTCGTCAATTGCAACAGGTCAATTTGAGTGCTAAAATTGGAGCAGGAAAAGATATAAACTACATATTGCAGGTAGGCGATAAAATAGCTGTAAATTGGTTCACTAAAGTTAGTCGAGATAATTTGAGTTATGTATACACTGCACTACCAAATTTAGAAGGAGATTTATACACCAAAGATAGCGGCGGTACGCTTTCTAATTGTCAAGCTATTCCTATTACATTTTCAATCCAAAGGCTAGCTTTTGGCGCCAATACTTTTACTGGAGTACAGTCAGTGGTAGGTTTGAATAGTATGCGAGTACAGGCCAGTATTTTGAATGGAAATCAATTTACAGATATACCAGGTGACCATTTTCCAAACGAAGTTCGAAATTATGGAGTTTTCAGAAATGTCCAAATGACTATTCCAGGTATTTGGATAATGGATCCAAATCCAGGTAAAGAACCTTATATTTCTGCTAGCGGTCAGGTGGCTGCTTATAAGGTGAATCCTGCTATTTTTACAGTTACGTACAGTGGAGGAAATACGATTCTTACGGCTAATAATTCGGCTTTAGGAAGCAATGGTCTACCTTTGGCAACAGCTAATATTCCTGTCCTATCAGATTGGATAGGCGCCAATGGTAATCAGAACCTTAGTATCTTTTTGCTTCCTGTTTGCGCTACTCCTGGGACTATTCTTGTGCCTACTGTGCAAAATTATGACATTTATACCACAGCTGAAGATAACAGTAATACAGAGAACGTTACACAAAATTTTACAGAAGGAGGTTCGGTAACTTACTATAACCATAAGGCCGATGTAACACCAACACTACAAAATGTAGATGGTATCGGAAGCACGGTAAACTGGCAGGTTACTATAGCAAATATTTCAGATAAAGCAACTATTGTAGCTGCAGGAGGAAACGGTGACCTGCCTAATAACTGGATGTCGTTTGTGGCTCCCAATAACAATATTACAGTAACGAGATTAATAGATACAGCAACAAATGCGGTATATCCTGTTGAAACTTACGGAGATGGCAAGTATTGGGTAAAATTGGGCAATATTGCCAATAGTGCGACCTATAAAGTGGAAGCGCACTATAGCGCCTGTTCAAACGATAAGCTTCAGGTTAGATATGGTTTTGGAGGAACAGGCTATCCAATGAACCCTGATGTAGGCTACGGAGCAGAATTGGGAGTATGCCCTGCCAACGAGAAAAATTTTGAGCTTAACCTGCTGCCAAAAGATATTGGCATAACAATGGATATTGCCCCGCTTTTAAATCCGGTGCAATTTTGCACCAATCCTCTTTCGGGAACGGAGCACATGATAGACTATAGCCTGAAGATAACCAATACAGGATCTGGCAATGCAGAGAATCTAATACTGGAGGCAGCCTTCCCTCAGCATTATATAGCTAGAGCAGGCACAAGCCAATTGAACTATAATGGCACGACCAAAACAATTGGCGATCCCGTTTTTAATACAGCAAAAGGGGTATGGCAGTGGTATATCTCGGCAGATCCCAACGGAATTCCATTTTTACCGGGAGCTTCCAATGGCGTTAGCGAAATGATATTAAGCTATCAGGGTGAGACTTCTTGCGGTTTTGTTTCAGGATCGCCAGTATCTTACAATATGAGGGCAACCAGTGGCTGCGGCCAGCTAAGAGAGTATGCCGCATCAGGAGATGGCATGGAGCTGAGCATGGTGCCGTCTTCATTAAACAGCTATTTCTTGACGCCAAGTGTGGTCGAATTGAAAAATGACGGCAGCGGTGCAGTCTACAAAATTGAAATTAAAAACCAAGGATCAAATCCGATATCCAGCAGCGAACGCATCTATGTAACGGTGCCGTCTTCTGTAGATTATCTAGAAAATTCAGTGGTTCGCATTATAGGTTCGGCAAATGTGTTGGCACCATTGTCAAATGATGTGGTGGGCAATATCCGAATATTGACTTTCCCGCTGCCATATGGTCCGGATGGAGTAAATTTAAACACGAATGAAACTGCAAGTTTCAGCATCCAGCTGAAAATTGTAAACGCTGGGGGGCTAAGCTGCGGCACTATTGCTAATGCAATTAAGCTGGAGTCCATTTACTCTGTGCCTGACGTGACCTGCGGAACAGCCACTTGTCCAGTCAATTTTATTACTGGAAAAGCAAGCTCAAATGCCATTATCACCAAAACATCGTTTGCAATAACCCCTACAAGCGGAATTGCAAAATTTGCCACAACCGTTAACAATAACGGAACCATCAAATATACGGTGACTAATACTGGCACTATAGCCAACAGTACGCCAATTGTGGTCGATTTCTTTAACGATATTAACGGTGATGGCTTATATACCGGTACAGAACCTATTCTATACACGCAGACTATCAGTGGCGCAGATGCAAATCTGGCGGCAGGGGCAACAACATCAGAACAGACTACAGGAGTATTTACAATTCCTGAAACTGTTATCTGAATGTGGCTGCGGCAATCAGACTGGTAAACAACACGGAGGTGTGTACAGATGCAGCTGTAAAAATACCTGTAGAATTTCAACCAGCCGTGACAGATTTTACAGTATGTAAAG
>Ga0099824_1009283_pt1 | contig 12173 bp, 7 predicted proteins | sample SiratrowhiteBW_FD_76837 | JGI IMG/M metagenome (GOLD analysis project Ga0099824, IMG submission 76837) | Root nodule microbial communities of legume samples collected from California, USA - Siratro white BW | ecosystem: Host-associated > Plants > Roots > Nodule | place: USA: California... | reverse complement strand
TCGGGTGGTCTTGGCGACTTGAAGTATCCTTTGATTTCTGATGTCACCAAATCCATCTCAAAATCTTATGGTGTTCTCATTCCCGATCAGGTATTTTTAAATGATGGCTATTCATATTCCCCTTCTATCATCAATGTATTTTGTGCTTTAGTTTCAAATTCTCTGGAAAGAAATGTAGGATGCTGTCTAGGCAAAAATACCTTTAGTGTTTTGTTGATTGTTGAACTGTTGTTTGTGAAACTATGGCTTTTCATTTAACCTTTTTAGCACTTTTTTTGACAGCAATTCTAAATGTTTTCCAATGTTTTAGGGGATTGCATTGAGAGGACTGTTCATTATTGACAAGGAAGGGATTATTCAGCATTCTACCATTAACAACCTGGCCATTGGTAGAAGTGTTGATGAGACAAAGAGAACGCTCCAGGTAATTATACGAAAAATCAGGACAATCTCCAAATTTTTGTTTTTTTCTTCCACTCATCTGTCATTTATATAAATTCTTTGCTTCCATTTATGTGTATTGGTCTTGCAGGCCTTGCAGTATGTGCAGGAGAACCCAGATGAAGTTTGCCCAGCTGGGTGGAAGCCTGGTGAGAAGTCCATGAAACCAGACCCTAAACTTAGCAAAGAGTACTTCTCTGCTATTTAGGGAGGATAATATTTAAGAGTAGCAATTGCTCATCTGTATCAATTAATGATGTAAAAGGAATTTGTGTTTTGCAACGTAAGTTTATAAAGTTTTGATTGACAGGATCTGCTTCATGATTATATAAACTATTGCGTTGTTCAATGATTTTATGAATTATGTATCAATTTTTATCATTACGGCTGTTTATTATGCTTTTCATGATTATTTATGGACAATGCTTTTATCTGTGATAGAGCTAAAAGCAGTCATGGTTATGTAGCCTGATCAAGCAAGTAAGAATTAACTTGATTTATATTAAGATTTCTTACGCCAACAAAGTTGATCAAAAATTACGAATTCCTTTAACACTTACGGTCCTGTTGATTTTTGGATATTCATCACGAGATGTCTATTCTTTCTCTCTTACAGGTGACTTCCGTGTTAAGAATACATGGTGAAGTAGGGTGTTAAAAGTATTCACAGAATTCTGATCTTATATAATAATAGAAACTCTATTTATTCAGCCATAAGCTTTTAGTGAAACTTTAAGTTACTGGACTCTTGTATCAGGTAAAAAAGATAAAACAATACAATGGAAAGAGTTAATATACTTACCAATTATTACCAATTATTGTTTTTATCCTATGAATATATGCACGGTGAATCTTAATTTCATATTAGATCGTATGGGTTTTGACAGGATATCAAGAGAATTCAATTCAAAACTATTATAATTCCTGAGTAATGAAACTGATCTTAGATATACATTGAAAGTAGTTTTACAAGGTAACTTTGGTTGTAATGTTTGTATGTCTTTACCAAATTGCTCAATTCCAAAGTGCTTGAAACTAACATTCGGTCTTACTAACTGTAATATAAAATTTAACACTGGCCACAACAACGCACGACAAAAGAAGTAGAAGTAGTGAATTACAAGTGTATTTGAGTTGTAGTAGTTAATTTTTCGTGAAAAAGTAAATAATACTTTTACATTGTCAATCGGCCTATTGGTTGGACTTCGAGAATTTTTGAGGAAACATAAGTACTTTTTTTTCTGTCAAAAAATATGAAAAATGTTTTTAGCATACACTATTTAAAATGCTTTTGTAATTTTGAAAAAATAAAATTAATTTTACAAAGATTTCTAGTTGCAAATTTTGTAAATATATTTCTTAATTAAGGAATGTTTTTTCTTAAGAAAAGAAAATGTCCAGGCCATGTCAAAAGATGTGTTTTTTAGGTATATGATATTTACGTTACAGAAAGCATGTTGTTTGGTTTGAGTAGTGTATAATTTTTATTTGAAGAAACTTATATTTTGGGGTATATCCATCCATATCCGATGTGGTGCATTATCTGGGAGTTAGAAATTGAGGCAATCGAATTCGAGTTAGAAATTGAGGAGAAGAAGAAACGCAGAGTGAAGGAGTATGTCCCTAGTCCATAAGGGCCTGTGTTGTGTCTTTGACATCCGTAACCACAATGTAAGCTCTCTCAGCCTCTCATCAGCGGTGGTACGCACCACCACCACCACCACCAATTACCATGCCCCAAAGCCACCTTCCACAACAAACCTTCAATCAATGACACGTGGCAAAGCACGGAACATGTTGAAACCTCTATCGGCGGCTCTTCCCGCTCCACCGCCGCTTGACCTCACAGAAAACAACGTCAGACAGGTTTTGGAGGACGCTCGACAGGAGCTGGGTCAAATCTTTGACACCTCTGTTGGTATGACAGGTAAGGTAAGCGTTGTGTTGATTGGTAGTTGGTAGTTGGTAGTTTGTGGTGTGATGATAACTATGCACAATCCAATTTCAGGAGTGGTTGAACTAGCTGACTTGGATGGACCTTTTGTGAAGCTTAGCCTTAGGGGTCGCTTTTGGCACAAGCGTTCCACGGTCCTTGCCAGAATCGCCAATTATCTCAAACAGAGGATTCCTGTGAGTCTCTTATGTTTCTTTTCTAACACTCAGGTAAACTATTATTGTGCAAAGCTAAACACTTACATAACTTGTGTCCTTGCCCTTTTGAATGCCTTGGTTTCAGGAGATTTTGGAGGTTGATATAGAAGACGAGAAACAATTGGATGATAGTCCTGAGAATTTTTAAGGTACAGTGCACGTCTCTCGACAAAGGCAATTTGTTTGGTGCGGATGAGAAACCATTCGAAAAATGTTGTTATGGGAATATCTGTATAATTGTGCTATCTTTGTTACATGTTATTGCTATATACACATCAAAGCTTCTTGCATAATCCTCATTATAATCTCCCTTTCCCTCCTTTCCTTTTTGTTTCAAAATCAAATGGTGCACATTCTGTATGGCAGATTATGTGCACAAAAATATACAACCGACATATGGTCTTTGGGATACTGCCTTGTTGGTGTCATTGGTCAGATTCACCAAACGACATTATCTCTTACCTTGTTGAAGTCATTGAGTCAGCAGTCACCAATCAACATAAAACATTTGGGGCAAATTTCGGTAGAATTGTCCATATATTCATCATTGGCTAAATCCTGTAGTTTCCATTTTGTTTCGTTCGAGATATCAGTTATAAACCATAACGTGGTTTGATACATGGGTCAAAGAATAATATCAAAGAGAATTTGATTTCTGACTAAAATCAATGATGTCATGTGACGTATTGATCTTCATAGACAAGATTATTGTTTTTGTTGTTGGGTTATTGAGGGAGAGGACAGAGAAGGTCTGGTCTTATTTTCTTAATGACCAATAACTTGTGGCACTGAAATGTTGGATTACAAAATGACAATGCATATTGATTTGTTTGATCTTATTGTTTTACACTGCATTTAGCTGTCATTACATCTGTGGCTAAAATTTTTTGTACTATGTTGTACTCACTCGTTGGTTTACTGGTTAAGTGCTTCTAAGTGTCACTGCCTTTGCCATAACTACAAGGCTTTTGTTTTGGTGGCCTATTCGATTAACTTAGTTTTGGTTTCTAAGGATATGCCAATGCCTTTTTGGCTTGAGATTAATCATTTGACATGGAACAATACAGTTAGGTCTTTCCCTCTATGTTTGACTAAATTAGACATGGTAAGAACTTCACTATGCCCAAATTTACACACTGTCTAAATAAATTTACATTTGTGTTCTTTCTCTCCTTATGGTCCTTTTATGATATGAATCCAGAGTAATGCGTTCCAGAAACTCATGTTATTTATTTATCTATTTTACTATGTTTCTGATGGGCAATGCAATAGAGAATTGAATAAACTATAATGATCTCTAGCAGCCAAACCTGGTCTTGACCTGCCACCAGTTATGAATACTCTAGTTTCTGGTTGAATGAGGACTATTATTTTTTTAGTTTTAATTCTTGTTGTGGTCTAAGTGGAGCTTGGTGAATCCATTTAGGTAGGTTCTTATAGTTAGTTTTTTTTTGGTCGTGCGTATATCGTGGTTGGTGACTAGAATTTTCCCAGAAACTTAGATTAGATGATCTGATCTGCATGACTTAATTGAATACAACTAGTGAGGTACTAATTTTGTACCAATCCTTAACCTCGCATTAATTCTGCTGTTTGAAATAAGTTTTACGCCACTTTTTTACGAACTATTTTATCTTATGGACTATTGAACTGTGCAAACATTGTTCAGAGAAAAAGGGAAATAATTTCTCACTCATCTAACTGTTTTTACTAGAAAGGCGAATTTATACAGTGACAGGTTTAGTAGCTTAAACTCAAACTAATTTCGTTGTTTAACTAATACATGGTTGGATAGCTAACTAACTAATTATCAGTATTAGTTGTAATACCCCCTCAAGATCGGAAGTACAGACCACTGATGTTTTGAAAAGTAAGGTCTGAAAATGAGCAGCAGTTAATGACTTAGATAACAAATCAATAATCTGAAGGGCAGATTTGACATGAACTAATTGGACTAATTCTCTTATAAAGTGAGTGTCGATGTGGATGTGTTTGAAGTCAAATGAATAGTTCATTGGTTGTAATATTAAAATATCAGACTTGACAGGGAAAGAAAATAAGCCTTTGCAGGTGCTCGCTCGATGTATTACAGTAAATGATGTATTATTGCTTGTATATGGTGAGTCCTGCTAGGTGAAGCATGTATAGGCTAATTTGTGTACGTTATAAGAATATCTGGTCAAGAAACAGTGAATTAAGCTCATTATTTGACCTATAACCTTCTATACAGAAAATATTCAAGCAATATCTTGTCCTCTGTGGCTAACAACTTCAAACGAAGATCTGTAGGGTATTGGTTTTGAGGCCAAGAAACCAGCACCGAAGAAACATACTTTCTTTGATATAGATAACTTGTCATTTCTAAGGCCAAGAAATATTTGAGAGTATCAAGGACTTCGAGTTTGAATAATTTCTGTAGATCTTCTTGAATATGAAATAGAACTATGGGGTTTGGTTCAACCACTATTATGTCATTTGCATAGCATAAACTAACATCATAACACGATAACAAGAGAGGTGCTACAGGTAGCTGAGATGAATCTGACATGAATCTTATACCGGTACTCATTCGACATGCATTGGACACTTTACTGTGTATTCGACACTTTGCTGGAGTGCTTGATTGTGAAGTGTTTGATTTAGAAGACGATTTCTACTCTGACACCCGTCTCAATGCAGGTTCAACATAAATGAAGATACACGCAATGATTTTTTAAAATTAGAAACTCATAAATTTATAATGTAAATGTCTATTATAATTATAGAAATAAGAGGAAAATTAATATAATAAAAAATATTTAAATTATATATTTATTATTAGAAATACTTTTATTTATTTTCATATCATATTTCCAAAATGATGAAATTTTTTAAATAATATGTTCATATTGTTTATGAGACGAGGAGATTACAAGTATCACTCATGTTTGCAAAAATTGGCAAGATTTCCATTAAAGTTGATATAAAGTCTTACTAAGCTATCCAATGGCAAATCCATGTAGACTTGCCCAAAAAATCACCATAAACAAAAACCAATTTTATTAGCTTAGATGTGGCAAAGATGGGATAATGAGAAATAAATGGTTACAATAAAGGGTATTGATCAGATGAAATTAGCTTAGGGAAAAGACTATTTAAGGAATATCGGAGCAGGGATTGACACACCAATAACATACATGATAATTAATTTTTTTCAATGTTGAAAAAAATTTGTAAAGACTTTTACTAATATATGGATTAAGAGTTTCTCATTATAGTAAGATTAGTGTGTAACAAAATTTCAAATTTATTAATGATAAAGTTGAAGTTTTTATTTCAATATTTTAATTTTAAAAATTCCCTTTCACGTGAAATTTAAAATTAAAAACGTTGAAATGATTTATTTACACCAAATTAAATCAAAGTTAACTTTCAAATTTAAATTTAATCCTTAATCTTAACTATCATTGCATTACTTGCTTTTATATCACCTTTTAGTTTGTAATTTTTCAATTCATTATAATAAAATTATTAAATAGTTTAATTCACCATAATAGTATATTAAAAAAATATTTTTTGGATGCTCATTATATTTATAGATTTTTAATTTATTTTTCCTTTCACTATTAAACAATTAAAGCAAAATATAACTTTCAAAGTTCTACTTTATATTTTATCTTATTTTATATTTCCTATTATATATATATTAATTATTTTTATAAATTTATATGATAAATAATAATAATAATAATAATAATAATAATAATAATGTTAAAATGAATTTTTGTACAAACTATTATAATAATAAAAATTTTATTGAAATTATACACAACTTTTTTCTAAAATTTCTTTACACTTAAATTATTATTATTTTTTTTATTTTGTTACTTCTCCCAAGCTAAATTAAAGTTAATCTCAATATTTTTAACTAATTATTTTAAATCAGTTTCTCTCTATATAAATTTTACTAATGTACTCAATTTTAAAATATTATTGTAATTTCATTTTAAAAGCAAATATTTTATAAGACTCATGTTTTAATAATTTTTATTTATATTTATATTTTTTATTTTTATTTTTTATTTTAATGAGCTGATATCTTAAATCTTTTTATTATATAAATATGCTCTATTGTAGTGTTTTATAAAACTTAAGTTTTAAATTTATAACTCCAATTGTAACTCTTGTATTAAATATCTCCTAAGAAACTTACTTTTAATTTTATTCCAAATTTACATAATTTTTTATTTAAATTTAATTACTATTTATAATAATATTTATTACTTCGGTGAATAAAATAATGTTTTATTATTATAGAAGTAAATGAGACATGTCTTGTCTCTAGTGAAAAAAATATTGTTTCAAACAATTCAAAACAACTCTTAACTTTTTTATTTTTTTTTACTGAGCAAAGAATAAAGTGAATTGAACCTATCCTTTTAGAGATGTTTTAACATAATTACACGTTTATAGAATGAATTATATAAGAATAAAATAATTGAATATAACAATTAAGTATTACCTTCAATGGCCTCATTAGACAATAACATGGCCTTCTCAATCCTTTGATTCATTATGTTTCCCTCTTAAAAAACATTTATTAGATTATTCTCTATAATTTACTCTCTCAGTTCTCATTTAATTCAATGAGATACTTCAATCTGAACATAATTTTGCTTTTTAACATCAATTCTCATTGAGCATTCTTGAAAAAAAACAAAAACAAAAACCCGACCACTTGCACAAAATTTTATCATCTTACCAACACCCGGTAGTCAATTTGAAAGACACTTGAATATCTAATTGTATAGTTTCATATGAAATGGAAAATCACTTCCAATTAATTCTATACTGTTGTGTAAAGCATATACCCAAGAATAAAGGAAGATTGCCTGTATACAGCTGTGCATATACATCGTGATTACGGATGAACACGTATTCATCAGCTTATTAAATCCAGAAATATGAATTCAGGAATAACATAATTGATATATGTATATCCCTTTGTCCCTTGAGGGAGTTAGATGGTTACATATATTTGATTAAGAGTACATATTCTCTAGTGCTTTTCAACTGGCAATTTTGATCAAGTTGTTATTAAAGAATTTATCTAAAAGTAATGGTTGGTTCAAAGAGAGAAGACTGAAAAGGTTGCCGTGAATGATTGGGATCTTCATTGCCAAGGCAATGGAAACATATATTTCAATTAGGATTTTTTCCACATTTTGAACAACCCTCGTATACTAAAAAAGGTTGGTAAAAAAAATGGTGTATTGATTCTACGGTTCCTATGCCCGTATAATGATTTATGAGTCCTAATCCTATGTACCAAAATGCTATAAATGTAAAAACCCAAAAAACCATGGATTGATCACACATCACATGGCCACTTCTGATTCAGTCACGAAATTCAGTCTTTCTTCCCACACCAACTTGGACGCAAACTCATCTTGCTCAGGGACATGTTCCTGCTTCCATAAAATATTTTCCCATATAATTAAAAGTACAAGCAAAGACATCGAATATCATGAACAACTTGATTTAGCAACTTGTATTAACTAGTAGCATTATTCGTAAGATGAAGCCTTCCTTGAAGCACGTAACATGGGTCATTTTTGTATTTTTAAAGTGACAAAAGAGGCAGCATTTACGCACCTCTAGTTCTAGCATCAATTGTTTGGCTGTGGGTGCTGACACGATGATGCCTCGTGCCTTAGGAGATATAAACCCTTCATCAACGGCCTTGTCAATGAAAGACAACAAGGAATTGTAAAATCCATCCACATTCAAAAGCCCCACCTGCATCTCACAAACTTTGACAAATCAACACTATGTATATATGCTACCAACTATTCATTTTGTTTTCCGTTTCTTCTTCAATCTTCATCACTTTTATATGACGTGGTCATTGCATACTTAATTACTCCCATTCAAAGGGAGAACTTTCCAATAATGTAACGTGACAATGATTAACTAAGAAAAATCAGAGACTATTCTCTCATGTGAATTCCTATTAAATAGCCCACATTTATCGGATTCTGTATGTACTGAAGCTTCCTGGTAGTTAATCATATTTATATTTATATCGTACATATAAATTAGTAGTATGTATGCTAAGTAGCATCGAATATAATGGATCCGAATTGCAAGTTGTTGAGAAGCATTCTATTTCACTGAGTCATATATATCCAGTCACTAATCAACCAAAAAAATAGTAGTATCTAGTACACGACAACAGTTTTATATTATAATATTTTTCTCAAAACAGATGGAATAAATGTTAACAAGGCATTGAAATTGAGGAGTAGAGCTTACGGGTTTGCTGTGGATCCCAAGCTGAGCCCATGTAATGACTTCTAGCAATTCTTCAAGGGTTCCATATCCTCCTGTTAATTAATCCATCCACATTGCTTCAAAAATTAGAAGCTCTATTCTATATATGCATATTGTATGTTGCTGAAAGAACAAGAAACATCTTCATGCAATAATTAATGAAGATTGTGGATGTTGTGTTTTTGTTAAGGAAAAAGTAGTTCTTACCTGGGAGGGCAATAAAGGCATCGGCTTGACGGGCCATCTCAGCTTTCCTTTGGTGCATATTAGATACGGCTCTCACTTCCCCAATTGGTTCACCTGTTATCTGCATTTGCATTTGCAACATAAATGCTTCAACTATCACTATTCATCCACCACCTTTACTTAATAATGCTACCACCATACACTAATTTACTATATATTAAATAGTTATTCACCAAGGGATTTGTATGTACCTCTCTTGGCATAAGACTTGTTGGGATAACCCTGCATCAAACAAGCCCATGGTCAGAACTAGAATCATTGATTTTTTTGGTGAATGAAACTGATCTATATGAATTAATATATCTAATATTCTTTTTTTTTTAAAAGCAAGAAATCTATTATATATATGTATATACACATATATTAATTTGTGGTTAGAATAATGTAAATAAAAGATCTTAATTTATAATATTAATATAGGTATTATTTATTATTTGATGTATATTTATAAGAAAAAAATGGGAACTCAACCATATTGACTTACGATAAGGATAAAGTATGTTAAACTAATTGAATGTGGAAGAAGGAATCGATGTATTCTTGGAAGTGCAAGAAAGAAGAGAATAAATAAAATACTGAAAGAAGGAAACATGATGTTGGCTCCAATCTCATTGTAACACTTACGTGGTTGGTGTAACTTTTATATATTTGTATAAAAATGAGCTCTTTTTATTGAATAAATAAATAAAAATTTGATGTTGGCTCCAATTGTTGCGCAAAAACGCCTACCGTCCCTTTCTGGAAGAGCCAACAAAAGGCATTCAACTTTATCCAATGCACCAAAGTTGCCCAAGAAGCTTCTAACTACCGGTAAAGGTCACATAAAGAAAATATTTTTTCTTTTTCCTTTTTTTAAATCCCAACAACGGTGCAGAATGCCCCACATATTACTAGTCCCTGTGAAATTTTTTATTATTATTCTGTATCCAAGATGCTCCCTTTGAACCTACATTCGGAACCTTAATTTGATTAAGAAAATAATGTCCCACATTGCCAGCATTTGATCCCGTGATGTTCTACCGTTTCTCACAGAACATGGGAAACACGAACGAGAGTCAGTAGTACATGTTTTGTCTTACCTAATTCACTAATTCCAAAATCGCATTCAAGGTAACTCTCCTTACACACAACTTTTACCTTGAACGAATGGAAGTTCATACACTAAGAAAAAAACCACTATGGCTCATAAAAAATGATTAAGCTGGCCTATTAAATGGATACAAATGTGCAACACAAAAATGATAGAAAGTGAGAATTACAAACCCTAGAACATGGCGTCCACCATCATGAACTGCCTGAGAAACGCGACCCATCAGCCCCACGCTGCCACCTCCATACACCAAATCAATCCTTCTTTCCACCTTCAAAACACATCGAAAACCAAACCACGTAGACGCGTGTCACAACACTCATCATGAAAACACAATTAAACAAACGAGAAACCAAATAAGTTTGGACATGACCAAAATGATAAAATTTTATTATAACCGCTTAGTGGAGGGAGCAACCAAAAGGGTACCATACGAAGATGCCATTTTTTTGTTCACTATTATATATTTTAACTGAAACAACGAATAGAGTAGTGAGAGTTTTTAACCATGTATTAGGGTGACAAGTAGTGGGCATATGGAAAAATCATGAATGTTTGATTTTGTCATGGAAGCTTGTGGGAAATGGCAAAGGATAATAACACGCTTCAGAGAGTAATGATACCTAGGAAGCACGTTTGTTCCCTAGAAGAAAAGAAAAAAAATATTTGTATTTATTTCTTTATTTTCATTTAAAGATGGAAGGGTTTTTGAGTGTTATAAAAAAACAGTATTGTAGGGGGAAACAAAGATCATGCAAGAAGGCTGCTTAACTGACAGCATATTACAGCTAGCATCCTCGCAATCTCTCTGCGTGCAGCATATGTGCGCGTTTCTGTCTCTCTCTCTCTCATGCCGAACTTAAACCCTAAACCATATTTCCTCCACCATCATAAGCACGAGTTGCCACTCCAGAGCTTCTTTATTATTATTTTTTACATAAAAATAAAAGAAAACAAGAAGAGGAGGAAGAGAGAAGGAAGAAATGTGAAACTCCAGAGTGAGAAATCAAAATGAATCATTAAAATTTGTACAAAACCTATAGAAGGAAAAGGTTAATAATGGAACAACAGAAAGGTTCACGTAACAATGCGGCTGAAGGGACAAAAAGAGGCAAGAGAAAAAGGAAAAGTTCATTGAGTCCAACGAATATATATGATATATCAAAACCAAAAATTCCGTGGGATTCAGATTCAATCATCCATCAATTCTGGATATCAATTCGCCTTTTGCTAGACCAAGTTTTGAACAGAAGAGGCCAGAAAAGAAAGCGAAATTCGATAAATTTAAGGAAGAAAACTGGCCTATGGTGTAAGATTCGAATATTGTAACGAAACAAATAGGTGGAAAAAAAAAAAAAAGTTACCAGCTCCCTGCCAAGTTGAACAGCAGCTTCTTGATAGGTTGGTTTTTTGCCTGAACTGCTGCCACAGAAGACGCAAATCCTCTTGAACCTGGATTTGGTGTCTTCCATTTTGTGGGTGATGGATGTAATATTGTGTGTGTGTGGGGGGGCTCTATATATGGGGTAGAAGCTAGAGACAGGGATGAAAGAAAAGAGGGTTGAGAATGAGAAGAAGGTGACTATTTGTTTAATGTGTTTTGATCCATGTGGATATCATATAGCTACCTACATGCTATAATATACCCTCACCAACTCAATTCCCAACTATTCTCCCTCCAATCATTAATTTATGCAATAATAAATATGTTATATTAACTCCCATATATTACATGCATGCTTTTTTCTAATCTATATACTTAAAGTTATAAAACCATATTTATTTGTATTAAAAATAGCACATGTCATTTATAAAAAATAAAGTCTGATCAAAACTGCTCCTTTTAAATTTTCCTGCTCATCTAATTTAATATATATATATATATATATATATATATATATATATATATTTTTTTTTTTATTTTTTATTTTTT
>Ga0099824_1009277_pt1 | contig 12177 bp, 6 predicted proteins | sample SiratrowhiteBW_FD_76837 | JGI IMG/M metagenome (GOLD analysis project Ga0099824, IMG submission 76837) | Root nodule microbial communities of legume samples collected from California, USA - Siratro white BW | ecosystem: Host-associated > Plants > Roots > Nodule | place: USA: California... | reverse complement strand
TTTTTTTTTTTTTTTTTTTTTTTTTTTTTTTTTTTTTTTTGTTGAACGCAACGCTGTTTGGTTCAGCTTATTTTATAATTGATTGATCTCTTTTCCGAAAAAAAGAGATCTTTTTGTTTTCTTTTTTTCTTCTTTTTCCCACTTGTGCACGAGCAAATAAAGTAGCAAACTTTTCGTCTTCGAAAGATAGTGAGTTTGTGAAGAAGAGAAAAATAATCGAACAATGTTAGGATTTTCCTGTGCTTGGTCTTTGCCGTCTGTAATATCATAGCGTGTGAAGTTGGAACTCATCGGTTTTTCTTCACTGTGTATGCTTTTAGTTGATATCAGTCGTTTTCTTGAGGAGTTAGTACCAATAATATGGGAATAGTTTTTTGTTTTCTTTTGTTTTTAATTATGGAAGTCTTCTATTTGGAAGCAGAGTTCTTTACTTGCTGCTATTATATGCACAGTTTAGATGAAAATAACAAAACAAGTTATGAACTGAAAATTGAATATGATTGTTTGGCTATTGAATGTTCACTTTTTCTATACCGGGATTAATGAATACCAAAATTATTTAGGAGTAATAACCAAGTGTATGATTGCATCCAAATCCTCATACTTATCTGGATCTTTTACTTGCTGAATCAATTTCCAATTGATGGTGTTTGCCCTGATTTACACGTATGACAGTTATTTCGTTCCTTACATTTTCACTGGAAGAAGGGATGTTCAAAGAGTAAAAGCTACAGTATATGTTTCTTATTCAATATGGGGTATACGTATATGTACCAAAATTAAAATTAAGGTCTGAATTATATTCATTTGATATGCTACTATTGCATAATCGGTAATTCTGGATGAATCAAGGGAACACTTAAACTCAAGTAAGCTACTTTTGGTTGCAGAAGAAAAGATGGGGAAGCTGGTTGAGCAAAATCGGGTGTTTTGGATATCAAAGAAACAGAAAGCGCATTGGACATGCGATCCTTGTTCCAGAAACAACCCCCAATGGAGCAGATCCTGCTGCTGCTGTTACTTCAACACAAGCACCAACCATAACACTTCCTTTTGCGGCGCCTCCTTCATCTCCTGCATCTTTCTTTCAATCAGAACCTCCCTCAACTGCACACTCACCAGTTGGTAAAATTTCTCACACCTGTGTCTCTGCCAGCATGTACTCCCCTGGTGGCCCTGCTTCAATCTTTGCCATTGGCCCTTTTGCTCATGAAACCCAATTAGTATCACCGCCTGTTTTCTCAGCTTCTTCCACCGCCCCTTTCACCCCACCTCCTGAATCTGTCCACCTGACCACCCCTTCTTCGCCGGAGGTTCCATTTGCTCAGCTTCTTGACCCCAACAACAGGAATGCTGAGACCTTTCAGCGGTTCCAAATCTCTCACTATGACTTCCAGTCCTATCAGTTTCAACCCGGAAGTCCGGTTGGTCAACTCATATCACCAAGATCCGCCATTTCTGCATCCGGCACCTCATCGCCACTCCCTGACTCTGAAATCAATGCCACTCTCTCCCATATCCTTGATTTCCAAAGAGCAGACCCTCCCAAGCTTCTCAACTTAGATAAACTCTCTGCTTCTCAAAACAGAAAGTCAAACCAAGGTTCAGGCTCTCTCACCCCTGATGCTGCAAGGTCCACAACTCAAGCTGGTTTTCTTTCAAACCATTGGGTTTCTGAGATCAAAATGTCGCCACGCCCGAGCAATAACCGAGTCAGTGAGATTCATAGAGTTTCATTTGAAATATCTGCCCAGAAAGTCTTGGAATCTCTAGAAAACAAGCCAGCAGCATCAGCATGGACCAAGGTCATGTCAAAGTTGAAAAATGACACTCCAACAGCAGCAGAGAAAGAAGAAAAATTTGGAGAAAGCAATGAGAAACAAGTCCTTGATGATCAACCACTGGAACCCAATTTGAGTGGAGATGATGCAACGGTTCACGAGAAGGATCAGTCCTTAACTTCTGCTAAAGAATTCAACTTTGATAAAGCAGATGGAGGGGATTCTCTTGCTCCCAACATAGTTGCTGACTGGTGGGCTAATGAGAAAGTTGCAGGGAAGGAGAGAGGAGCCACCAAAGATTGGTCCTTTTTCCCAATGATTCAACCTGGTCTCAGCTAACCGTCGAAGACTCGCATAATGATTCAGGAATTTGGCATTGGTTTTTGATTTTGTGCCATGATGCTTGACAGAACCCGACAGCACACATGCTATATTGAATCATAGTAAATTAAGATTTGGAAGTCTTGTCTAACACAGTGATGGGGTTCTTTTTTGAATCCAATGGCCCCCAAAAAAATCATACTAGTTCGCTTAATATATGTGTTGTAGTTGTTACCAAGTTTGTGTTAGAAATAGCTGTACATTTTTAGCATATGTACCCCCTATCATCATATATGTAATATAGTTGACTAATGATCTCCATTTTATATATATATATATATATATATATACCTAAAGATCATGTTTCTTGGATTGTATGAATACATCAAATTTGAACCTTGGTCCAAGGTCCAAATTCCTGCGTGGGAATTCAAACTTCTCCTTCACTGAAACCTTATTATATATATTAGTTAATATTTATATAGTATCTTGAAATAAGTTTTTTAGAGTTATTTTGAATTATATTTTCATTTTTGTGAATTTATTTTTTCAATGCTCGGGCTACCACTCTTTATATTTATATAAAGATACGTGCTAGAGTGAAAACGGCGTAATTTAATACTTAACATTTCGAAATAAGATATTATATTTGAAAGTAATCATTTTGAAATTAGGTCAGCCGAATATCTCTATTTTGGAAATTTTCGAATTTAAAGGGGTGTAGGAGGAAATAGAAAGGGTGCGAAAAGTATAACTCCAATTTTGCTTTCCGGGTACAAGGAAAAGTTTTAAACAATAACTGACCAAAAAAAAATGTGAATGAGAACTTGAGCCAACTACTGAGATAATCGTTTGATATTATAGATTTGTTTTCAAATTGTGTCAAAATAAAATAGTTTTTTTTGGCTTTTGCTCAGATAGGAGTGAACAAATAATTACACTAATCCAACCAATCTGTATAACAAAAATCTTATAATATTGAATTGGTGCAAAACTGATTTTCAGAATTTTTTAATTAAAAAACCAGGACAGACAACAAACTAGTGTTGAAAAAAAAAAGTGATGCTATTTTGAATTTGAAGTCATAATTTGGTTTGATTGTACACAAAACCAAATAAACCCTTTTAGGTTCATTTGAATTATAAATGGAGTCTAGTGAGGAAAAGGCCCATCACATTGTTTCCTCAGAGGCCTAAATCAGCGATTTCAGGTCCAGTCCACGCACCACTATCCTCACTCCAGACAAAACTTACCTTTTTCCTACATCTTTTCATCTTCTCAGTCCTGTTGTGGATGCTTGACCATCGCATCCTTTACATTTTATATTTAAATTGGTCAAATCCTAAACCAAGCAAAGTATCCATGCCTTTTTTCCAGAAGCAAGGTATCAATACTCAACATTCTATTAAACGCATATTTTTTCATTTTTATATACAATTCAAAAATGTTTCTTGACTAAGGAACCAATTGCTTCCAAACACAGATATCATCAAATGAATTTTATTTTCTCTAGACTCATCGCTAGAAATTAAGACTAACCAATAACAAGCCATTGGAAACAACGTTGAACTCTTGTTTCTATAACCTTTTACTAAATCTCCGCGCAATAAGCTAGTAAACATTCGATCTGCTGACTAAATAGCGACTGTAAAACTACTTACATGGAAAAAATATTTAGACATGATATTTATAAATTTATTAATAAAGTTAGCTGGTCAAATAGTCAAACAACCTCTCTTTCATAACACCTACTTAAAATAGTTGAGAACTTGGGGCACCAAATTTGACCCAAAAAAAAAAACGTGCAACGAAGTAGTGCAGTAGAAAGATCCTAGGCGCAGCTGTCTGAATATGTTACCTTTATTTTAGTCTCGTCAAAATCCAAATGGTCCATTTTGGGCGGCCAATGATAGCAATAATATAATGTTTTAATGAAAAACAAAAAGTAAGAAAAACACGTTGGCAATGATGTATTATACAAATCTAGAAGCATTGACCCACCCAGAGAATTTTGTGCATTGCACCTTCTAGAGTCCCACCAGATCCTACACTTAAGGCATAACAACACCAACCAAAAGCCAACCCTTTTACCTCGTGTCAAAGATCACAATATATATAACCTCCCCATTTCTTTCCTTCCACCAAACATCCTCGTTCCATTTCACAACTACTACAACACCACAAACTCTTCTTCTCTCTTTCATTCTTCTTCTTCGTTATTCAATTCACATCACAACAACAACAAAAATGCCACCTTTTGCAGGTTCTGAACCAGCTGGGTTCCCAAAACCCGATTCCAACATAGTTTCCATCGACGTCGGAGGCCAAGTGTTCCAAACCACCAAACAGACACTAACATCAGCGGGTCCCAAAACCTTCTTCTCCAGAATTGCGGAATCTTCTGGAATCTACACGCCGTTCATAGACAGAGACCCGGAAATGTTCTCGCTCCTCCTCTCTCTCCTCCGCACCGGAAACCTCCCCTCAAAGGCCAAAGCTTTCGATCTCCAAGACCTAATTATCGAGTCAAAATTCTACGGCATAGAAACCCTCCTCATCAATTCCCTCTCCAACCCTTCTCAATTGGAACCCTTCAACCTCCAAAAATCTCTCCTTTTGCCCCTCAACGGCCGCGACTCCCCCTCCGCCCTCGCCGCCGACGCCGCCTGCGGCGCCCTCCACGTCGCGCACGGCAGCAAGATCACCTCCTTCGACTGGTCCCTCCGCCGCAAGGCCACCCTCCTCACCCACTTCACCGCCGTCGACTCCCTCCTCGCGCTCTCCCCGACTCTGGTTGCCGCCGGCGCCAACGACTTCTCCGGCCTCCAGATCCTTGACCTCGAAAACGGCCGCGTCAGGGAAACCCTAAACTGGGAAAACGTCACCAAATCCGGGTCCACCGTCCAGGCCATCGGATCCTCCACGGAAAACATGTTCGTTAGCTTCGAATCGTCGCGCCGAAACTCCAATTCCATATTGGTTTACGATTTGCATACTCTTTCCCCCGTCACCGAGATCGGTCACAACGAAATCTTCGGCGCCGACATCGATTCTGCAATTCCCGCGACGAAGTTGCAGTGGATTGAGGGTTACAATTTGTTGATGGCCTCTGGGTCCCACAGTGGGCCCTCCGGCGTCTCCGGTAACATTCGGTTGTGGGATGTTCGGTCCGGTAACGTTGTCTGGGAGATTTCGGAGAAGGTGGATTGTTTTGCTGACGTGGCGGTTTGCGATGGGTTGTCGGTAATTTTTAAGGTTGGGGTGAATTCGGGCGAAGCTTCGTACGTGGACTTGCGGAATTTGAGCAATGAGAGCGCGTGGGTTTGTCTTGGGGACAAAAGAAAGGTAATGAACAGTGGGAAGAAGGAAGGGATTGGGTGCAAAATCCAAACGCAGGGGAATCAAGTGTTTTGCACAAAGGGTGGTGACGTGGAGCTCTGGTCTGAGGTTGTTATGGGGGGTGGGAATAGTGGGAGGATCTTCAAAAAGAACTTGATGGGTAGGATGAGAGACATGGGTGGGGCAAAGATTACCAATTTGGCCTTTGGAGGAAGCACCATGTTCTTGACCAGGAAGGATCAGCAATGTGTTGAGGTGTGGCAGAGTTCTTCAAGGGACTTTTGATGTTCTTTTTTTGTTCAATATTCAATATAGTTTAGTTATATGCTCAAAAGAGAAAAGAGAAAAGAAAGATTTTTTTATTTAATTTGTTGGTGAAAAGATGTTGTAAATTAACCCTGCCTTGTACATTCTACATGTTTGGTAAGGTTCCTACCACCTACCAATTTGACAAATTGTGTCAATTGTTTTTTTCCTTGTTTGAAATTTTCTTTTGTAAACTATCAAAGGTTGGTATAGTGAGACAAATATCAAGAGCTGTCTATGATGATTCATGTACGTTACTTTTGATATTCTCTAATTCTTTGTGGTCATGAGTTTTTTTTTTTTTTTTTCTATAAGTTTAAAGATATTTACCTGAACAAAATCTTTTGGTGTATCCATCCTCCAAGCTAAATGGAGTGTATTGCATAATCCAATCCAATCCACTCGTTAAACATTGATTTTCTCTTACCGGTTAAAGTTAGGAAATGAGTTTTTCTGTACCCTTTTATTAGATATGAATGGTTTATAATTAATTTTATCAACTTGAAAAGCATGGAACGATTAACTGACAAAATCAGTCCAGCTAAATCAATTTAGACACAAGATTCTCCTTCTCGGTTATATAATTTAGTGTTGATAATAACGAGTTCAATCTTATGTTTGTTTATTTGTTACTTCCCAAAGCTTCAAATTTGTAGATTGAGTTCAAGGAGGGTTTAAAAGTTTTAACATTCTATCTCAATTTCAAGTTTAGGTTGTTCCAGAGTTTCTTTTAGCTTTTTAGCCAATGCTAGTTTCTTACTCTTTTTTCTTTTCCTATTGATTTGTCATCATTTTTGGGCTTGCCCATATACTATGGCACTTGCTAATTTGTAAGGGATTTTTCTTTTGCACGCCATGCTTCTTCCTTTTTTTGAATAAGTATTAAAATTTTCACTTTACCCTTCAGTTAAAGTTGTTTTTAGATTACCTAATTTTAAAATTTTAAAAATTATGTATTCAATTTTGAATCATGCAAAATAAAATATGAACTTTTTTCATAAGCATGTGACATAACATGTGGATAAGGGGTGATGACAACGGCAAAAGGATGGTCTACGGATAATTAAAAAAAGTGGTGATTGAAGGATGACAACATAAAAATACTTTTATCTTTTACATACTTAATATATGTGTAAAAAAAATACCGAGGGGACAAAATAAAATAACAAACTTATAAATATAAAATAAAATGAGAGAATTGAATCTTTTCACTCCATAGCCCATGTCCAAATGTTGATTAATATCCAATACATTATCGTTATCCTGAGATAAAAATCATCTTGTTAGAAAAATATGTGTCTGTTAGAAACAATGGATGAATTTTACCGAATAGAGTAAAATTCACATCTGTTTGTGGAATTTACATAAACTATGCACTACTATAGAAATATATATATATATAAATTATGGATTTACACATTATGATTTTATTTCAAAACTTTGAATAAACAAAATAATCATGCGCTCAATGATTCAAGCTTGTTGGTTTAAAACTTTTTCTTAATTGGTGTTTTCATCAGAAAAAAAAACTTTTTTATCCTTTTTCATATTATTTATTTTATAATATACTTAAAATTAGAGAACTGTGAAAGTTGAAAAAAAAAAATGCGTGTTAAAATTGTATGAAAAAGTTGTAAAGATTTGAAAATTTAGCATAAATTAGGTTAAGAAGTGATGGTCATGTGTTATTTATCAACAATGAGTTGGGCTTTTATTTTTGTTAATTTTTGGGCTGGGAATAATGAAATAAAGCCCAAGAGTGGGAGTGGATTTAATAAAATAAGGTTGCCAATAGAAGAGTTCCATTCTATTCTGAAAACAGAACCAATCAACCATCCTTTTCTTATTTCCTCTTCATTCTTCCTTCTTCTTTTCACAACTTCAGAAAATGGGTCTGTCAATTCCACCTCTTTGAAAGTTTTCTCTGGTTCCCAAGGTAAACTACTTTGAAATTGAAGAACTTGTACTATTGTTGTATTTAAATTAAGTTATGATTATTGTAGAAAAGGGAAAATTGTGTGTAGGGATAAACTATTATATGTTATAAAACTTATTATCGTTGATAAAAATGGTTGAGTAACTTTAAGTTTAGATGAACCGAAAAATATTTTACTTATATGATAAGATTTTGATAAAATGAATTCATTGTTTAATTTTTTTCATATAATGATCTTAGTTATGGTTTTAGGAGATTAATTTTGAATTAAAACTTGTTATTGCATTAACTAACTGAATACAAGTTTCAAATAAACTAAAGACGAAATTGACTGGTGCAAGGAGTGGAAGGAGAATGTTCTTGAGCACTACTGGGATTAGATAATAGGAGCTTCAATTTGGCTACCTTTCTATCATTTCTATATTTCACCTAAATGCATGCCAATTCCACTACATACAAGGCTTTATTTTTCAGTTCCATGTATGGTTTAACAATGCATGTGAGCAAGGTAGACTATGGTTAGCATTGAGAACACTTCACAAAATCTTGAATAGGAATTCGAGATCATATTTCCACTATAAATTGTATCAATCGGGTCTCTGATTATGATTTTAAATCTTACATAAAGGGTAAAACGTGTTTTAATTAATTTTTATTTTAATTAAAATTCATATAACTAAAAATATAAAATATACATTAAGATTAAAAATATAATATGAAATTTAATTATATTAATTTTAATTATGTTTGACAACTGGAAAATAAAATTTTAATTACATTAATTTTAATTAAAATTAAGTTTTATATAAATTTAATCCATTTAAAAACACCAACAAGTGGATAATCTAACAAAAATCACGATTTATATTATTTTACAATTTATTATGTTATTATGTAGTGTAAAATTTTATAATTAAAATCTCAATTCTTAATTTTAACTTTTACAATACTGTAATTACAAGACAAAACTAGGAATTTATTCTAAATCTACTCTACAACTAAAAAAAATTATTCTACTAACAAAGAGTATAATTACAGAAGTAATTTATGAACAGTGACATCAAACCGATATTTCTTATAATTAATTGCTAGGCACCTTTTCTAGCCTTACATTACAAAACTGGTTTTTTTCTAAAATGTTATTTAATGCACATGGTTCTGTTTTGGCTAAATACAAGTTATATCCAGTAATTTTTACGTTTTAGTGACATAGTGCAACTATATAGGTTGTAGTCATACTAATATTAGTTGGTTATTTGAATTTCTTTTACGTTTATTCTTGTTTTCTTAATATTATAAAACCTTTTTTTTTTTTGCTTTTTCTTATACTCTTTTATGTGTGATTTAATATATTTCTATACATTAAAAATAAATTTTATAATTATGCATATAATCATATATATCATCAAGTACATAATTTTATATTTAATATTTAGTTTTTTTAAAAATATATATTTCATATACAAACTCTTAAATAATTTTATTTTAAACAAAATTTACATCACAGTTTCTAATTTTGATATATAATTTACACTATCGTTACCTATTATACTATCAAATATAGTAATTCACTCTTTCACACATTCTTAAGTTATTATTATGAGGAAATATTAGGTTTATTCTTTGTGTAGTTATTTTTTTTACATGGAGCAACCATTGGTGGAGAAAACTTGTTGACAGTAGAAGAATTAAGTTTATGGTGCAAAAGAACATTTGTCGCAAAATGGACTATCCTACTCAACCTACCTGAATTCAAAATCATTTTAAAATATATCATAAAAATGATAGTAATGATTTTAATATGTTTATTTCTCATATACTTTTTTATTTTAATTATTGGAATATATTTTTCTAATTTATTAGATAGAAAACAGATAACGCTATTGTAACAAATTCTGACAAAAGTCCATTCTTTAACAAACTTGAGTGATATGGAATTCTCATTCCTTTCGGGCAAAGACGTACAAACCCAGTCATAACTGTGTCTGGGCTATTGGGTTGGGTCGCATGGACAGTAACCACTAGGCATTTATCAAAGAAGTATTTATGAAAATTTCCAACCCCAACCCCACAAAATAATAATATTGATAACAATATAAATGCAAGGAATATGTTAGTTAATACATTCTTTTCTATTACACTTTCATTATTGGTGAAAATTTATTCAATGTTACAAAATTTTTTGAATCTCATTTTTTTATTAAAGAAATCCAGAGATTTTTTTTTTTTTTTATGTTTTTAAAAAACTCAACCAAGATGATATTTTCAAGGCTATAATCGTTCCTAATATAATGATATTAATAACCATAATAATAATAATAATAGGATTTATTATTTATTTCTTCTTCAAGTTTTAATTTCCATTTTTTTCCCTACTAAATATTTTGATTTATCTTAATTTTTTAATTTTTTCTTAATATTTTTGTATCATTACATCAAGATCAGTCACAATTGATGGTTAGCATAGTGGAATAATCATTCTGTTTTTCTTTTATAAATTGTAGTATACAAAAAATAGTAATATAATTTGGAACATTATATTATTATTTAGTTATTTCTTAAAATTTATAAATAAGATAGTTTGGCATTTGTTTTTTATCGAACCTGTTTTTACTTAAGTAAAAGTGTTATTGGAAAAATTGAGAGGAGAAATTGAAGAGATCAAATAAGAACGAGACGAGAACAAAATAAACACAAGAGAATGACATTATTTTCAATCCAAAATCTTAAAACATTAGGTTTATAAATCTTTTTTTTATATATTGATCAAGATTTTTATTTTTACTCAATGTGAGACTAGACTCACATTTTGACACTTACTAAGTGTGATGTGATGGTAAAATTTTTGTTGAAGTGAAAAACTTTTTACTTAAGAAATTTAACTATAAAAAAGATTGACAACTTTATTGAAGTAAAATTTTTAACTTAAACTAAAATAGTTCAATAAAAAAAAATCAATTTAGACCAACTTTCGTTCAAATGACCAATTTATTACTCAAGTGAAAATTAATGAGAATTATTGAACGTCTCAGAACCTCTTTCAAGATAAAATTGTGAAAACTTTAAGATATTTGTTTGCCACTTTCTTACTTTTTCTCTCAGTTTACTGAATATTGATCCATGCATGTCTTTTCCCAAATATCCCTTAATCATATTTTCGTTCAAAACAATCCTTCTCTTACAACAACACAACTAAACAGTTGTAGATATCACAATATAACATATAATATTAACTTAAGAATTGTTTACTTTATAAAATCGTTGAAGAATATCTCTTTCATATTTCAACAATAACTTTTCCACGAATCTACAAGCATTCATTCTTGAAATTGTCATCGAGAGTCACAGTTTGTTCAGCATACCTCCTCCTGTAAATCAATTCAAGTGACCTAATTCAATAACAAATCAATAACATAAATTCTGTTAATCATAAAAGCTAAATTTTACTTACGAATTATAAACTTTTTTTCCACAAATATTATTTTTCTTTTATCGGTTTTGAACATTAGACTTTTCACACGACGATTCTAATATAGACTGTTGTACATTGAATAATTGGATGGTGTTTGATAACAATTAGTAAGGTATCAAATGAATGTCCTAAACTTGGTTATATCCCACCACCATCAACTAATGGACCAAGAGTATTAAATCCATTATCTTGAGAAGAAGAACGATAAAAACATTATATTTTATGCATTACAGAAAAATAAACGAGGATTTGACAATTATAAGTTATTATACAAGTATACCTAATGAGTGATGAGAAGGATGTGACAGTGGACGATCAATGGTAGTTTGAGTTATGCAATGAGAAATGTTAGTGTGATAACAACTAATAACTAAACTTCATTTTAATATGGTTTCACTATAAAATTACAAATTAAAGCAAAAACCAGTGAAAACTACCACTGGTGAACTTTGAACCATAAGTTTCATGAAACGCGTGTTTAGTAAATTAAATGTGAGTCGTGATTTACATCGAGACTCTCGTATTATTTTTAATGGGATGATACTGTCTTATTAATTTTATCCAATCTCATCTTGTAGGGCTTAGGCTTTGAGATGGAGAATTTTGAAACTAATCGTGAAAACATGGAAGAGAAACCTGAATGTGAGAGAGATTTATTTTTTAGCAATTAATGAACAAGTGACAAATAAATATGGAGAGTGTGAAAATGTTATTAATACTTGGATACATAAAACAGAATGGCCAAAAACACATAGGGAGAAAAGGGCTTTGAAAATAGGCATTATAAAAGGAAGAAAAGAAGAGTTTAAAAGTGGAAAAGTTTAGATGGAACTGATAAAAAAAAAAGAGAGAGAGAGAGAATGACCATAAAATAGCCAAAATAAAAAGTAGACTGAACTTCTAAAATTAAAATATTATTTTAGAAAAATAGTCATTTTAAGAAAATAAAAGTAATATTATGTTATCGATATATATATATATATATATATATATATATATATATATATATAAATTATTTTTTT